>Ga0123342_1002964_pt1 | contig 27809 bp, 26 predicted proteins | sample Turbeawhitnodule_FD_89960 | JGI IMG/M metagenome (GOLD analysis project Ga0123342, IMG submission 89960) | Root nodule microbial communities of legume samples collected from Mexico - Turtle bean Mexico white nodule | ecosystem: Host-associated > Plants > Roots > Nodule | place: Mexico: Nepantla... | reverse complement strand
GAAATAATGAGTGTTTAAAGCTGTACAAATCAAATAAAATCAAATCACTAACAAATCTGTCCTAATAAATATAAAATGGAATCTGCACTTAATTATAACATAATTCTCCTAATTATGCAACAATAACATTTGTCAATTTTGTGGCCAAGTTTGCCACAATGGTCACACTTGTGACACGCTTTGCCTGACTTGTGAGGATGAGCACGAACATTATGCTGAAAGACTAAAGCAGAATAGTCATCAACATGAGGTGTTATATTAGTGGTGTCTTTACCTGACACACACAGAAGGGTACAAGTAAAAGTAAAATTGGGCACGGTAAGAGATCACAAAATTTGATCACGAACATGAGAGTAATCATTAGGAAGGCCATGTAAACCCAATAACATGAAGAAGTTGGATCTTTGTTCTAGTTCTTGAGAAAGAGTAGGGATAGGAGGTAATAACTCATTAAAATCATGAAGAAGAGCATGAAGTTTACCTAGATATTCCGCCATTGTACCATCAAAACGATTGGGAGCAACAACTGTGAGGAGAATTTGACACACCATAAAGACATTAAGTATCATTGGTGTATAATAATTTTGCTTGTTCCCAACCTTCTGAACATGTCTCATAGGTATGAAAAATTTGTTTTAAAGATGAGTGAATGGTAGATTTGATAACAATGCATAATTGAGCATCAATTTTCGACCTACGGCAAATCTCATTTTCAGTAACATTGGGACGGGTAAGATGATCAACATAACCTTGACTCTTAAGCCATAATTTAATATCTGAGGCCCAAGTGTCATAATTGGTTCCATCCAATTTGTCAATGGACAAAAGGACGTTGACATAATTAATATAGATAGACAGATCATGCATAATGGCAGCGGAGGAAGGAACGGAAGAAGCCATAGATGATAAGGACAAATCCAATCACTGGTCAATTGGCGGCAGCAGCGGTTCCGGCAGCATCTCCGGCGGCAGCTGCAGCGAGATTCTTGCAGCGGCTTCGGCAAGATTCCGACGGCGGATCCGGCGAGGCGGCGGCAGTGGCGGCTTCGGCGGTGGCTGGAAAATTCTAGTGAACTGTGGGTTCACCAATAAAAATTGAACCCTAACCCTAGCTTTAGATACCATATTAAAGAAAAAGAAAAAATAGGATAAATCCCTTGTGTATATTGAACACATAAAGTCATGTTTATATAAGAAAAGAAACATATGGACTAAGTCCATTACATAAATAGAAATATCTAACAATATTTATAATATCTAAAGAAATAAATCTTTAGACATAAAGACTCTAAATCAGGAGAAAATCTACCAAATAAACTCCTAATGCCAATCCTTAATTTTAAGAATTTCTTGCAAACAAATCTATATTTATTGTACAATAAATGTGCAACATTTACACCCATATTTCAACAAGAATCCTTCAATATTTGAAGATAAGTCCAAGAAGGGGATTATTGTTCTAGAGAAATGAAAAATTAAGAATGGATGTGTATATTGATGCGAATTATGCAAGGTTTGTCACAAATAGGAGATCCACCTCAAGATATTGCATGTTCTTGGAAATTTGGTGACTTGGAGAAGTAAAAAACAAAATGTTGTTGCAACGTCTAGTGTAGATAATTCTGAGCTATGGCACATGGGGTGTGTGTGTGAGTTGTTAAGGTTGAAAATTATTCTAAATGGTTTAAAGTGATTGTGAAGAGTCTATGACTCTTTATTGTGACAATAAATCAGCTATTAGTGTTGTTCACAATTCAATTTAGTATGATTGGACCAAGAACATAGAGATAGATTGATACTTTATTAAAGAAAAACTAGATAGTGGCAATATCATCCTTCTTATGTCCCATCTAGGCTTTAGTTAGCAAATCTATTTATTGAAGTTCTTCTCACTGAACAATTTCATGATCTCACATGCAAGCTAGGAATGATAGATATCACTCATCAACTTAATAGGAGTCTTGACTGATAAGCTATGGTAGAATATTGTAACTAATTACAAGTGTCTTGTTAGGATATGTTAGAAGATTTTAGAAATCTTTGTAATCATTACTTTAGGGTTAGATTTCTCAATATACAGATGTAGATGTACTGTCTCAAATAATCAATTCAATAAAAACTATTCTCTCATTCAGTTTAATCTTTTTCAAGTTAATATATGACTGATTATTCCTAAAGTTGAGCTATAATTAACTATTAAGCTATTTAATGTCCAGGTTGTTCATTTCCAGCCACACACAATGTTCATTAATAGGTTTGGATGTAGTATCTGCCTGCAGCAATGTGATACTCAGTCAGCTGTATGGATCCATCCCACTGATCCTCCAAAGCCTTTTGGTTGGAAGTTATCAGCCAGAGTTGAACTTTTGAAAGTATGTTTTATCAATTTTCAAAATATATGTCAAACTTACATTACATATTTGTATTATTTTCTATATCCTAATAAAGAATCCTATATTGATTCAGTTGCGGATTGATGGCTACCAATGGAGTACACCATTTAGTGTAAGCTACGAAGGTGTAATGCGCATTAGCTTGAAAAAAGATGTTGGAGATGAACCAATGCAAATAAGGGTAGCAGTAAGAAGTGGTGCCAAGAGATCACGCTTTGAAGTTGTTTTCCGTCCAGATTCACTCTCAAGTCCTTATAGGTTTTTGTTCTTAGTTTCTTCCCTTTGAACCATCATAATACTGTCTGTTCTTTTTTCTATATTGAGGAAGGGAAATATAGGAATTCACTTGTATTCATGTATTATATTGGAAAGTCCTATGTTTCCTACCTCATTTAAATGTCTTTTGGTTTTTAGCTGAAATCAAACCTACTATGTTTTATTAACATCTGAAGTAGAGTGGATTCCCCATTTCTTCATCTATTTATATTGTCATGATCTTGATTTTGTTCAGAGTCAAGACCAAAAGTTTTATGGACTCGTTCATGACACACTTCACAGCATTGTGTTTGGTATTTAGCTTTTTAATGATTTCTAAGTGCATTTATGTTCACAGGATTGAAAATTGCTCCATGTTCTTGCCCATTCGTTTTCGTCAAGTTGAAGGTATTAGTGATTCCTGGCAGCTGCTTTTTCCACATTCTGCTGCTTCGTTTCTATGGGAAGATCTGGGTAGAAGACATTTACTGGAACTCTTGGTAGATGGAACTGACCCAGCGAAATCCCTAAAGTATGATATTGATGAAATTTCTGATCACCAAGCTGTCAATGTAAAAGATGGATCAACTAGAGCCTTGCGTGTTACAATAGTAAAGGATGAAAAATCAAATGTTGTTAAGATAAGTGATTGGTTGCCAGAAAATGAACCTACAGGAGCTCCAAGAAGACATTTATCATCAATGAATGATTCTCAAAAGCAACAACTAATGTCAATTACAGATTGTGAATTCCACATCAATGTTGATCTTGCTGAGCTTGGGATATCTATTGTTGACCATACACCTGAGGAAATTATGTATCTCTCTATTCAGAATCTTGTGCTGGCATATTCAACTGGTCTGGGCTCAGGAATTAGTCGGTAAGATTTGCAATCTTTGAATTTGGCTAGATCTTGCATCATGGTCATTTATCTTCCATTAGTTATTTTCTCATGTGTCTTGGTAGATCTAACTATCTAGTCAACCAAGACAACTTGATCATTTGCATAAAAGATTTAAATTAACTTTAGAAGGTTTATTTCTGTTTAGGTTTCCTGTATGTACAATCATTTGATTTTGAAATACAATTTGAATCCTATTCCAGATTCAAAGTCAGAATGTGTGGGCTACAACTGGACAACCAGCTGCCATTAACTCCAATGCCAGTTCTCTTCAGGCCACAGAGAGTTGTATCAGAAACTGACTATATCCTGAAGTGCTCCATTACAATGCAGTCAAATGGATCACTGGATCTTTGTGTCTATCCGTATATTGGCCTTCATGTGAGCATCACACGATGTTATATTTACTATTCTGAAAAATAAAATGGCAATGTTTTAAGTTTATAAATTATGACACTGTTTTATTTTAATCATGGTTTCTTTCACGCAGGGGCCAGAAAGTTCTGCTGCCTTTCTGATAAACATTCATGAACCTATTATTTGGCGCCTTCATGAAATGATCCAGCAGGTGAAGCTCAGTAGGCTGTATGATTCTCAAACTACCGCTGCATCAGTTGATCCAATCATTCAAATTGGGTATGTAAGACTCTTTGAAATGTCTTGTTATATTTGTACGGTTTGCTTGAAACTGCATATGACATTATATTGAATTACAGTGTACTTAATATTTCGGAAGTTCGATTCAAAGTGTCAATGGCTATGTCACCAAGTCAAAGACCAAGGGGTGTTCTTGGGTTCTGGGCATCCTTAATGACTGCATTGGGTAATACAGAAAATATGCCTGTAAGTATGTTAATTTCTTTCTGTAAGTTACCTTAATTGGTGAACCACTTCAAAATCTGTTGTACTTGCTGAACGCAAGTTGTCAATCTTATGTCTCATTTGTTTTCAAACTAGGAGTACATTGTGTAAGTTTCACAAAGTGATTAAATTTCACCTACAGAATGACAACTGACTACTAGGTTCATAAAATATTATCTTCTTTGTACAAGTAAAGATGAAGCATAGATGTAGGATCACAAGACTTTCTTCATATATTATTTGAATGATTGAACTAGTATAAAAAAGGGTAAAAAAGGAAAGAAAAAAGAGCCAATTCCTATATTAAGTATGAATCCCTAAACACCAATTCTGCAATAAAAAGAAATGGTAAATAATCTCATAAATTATGATACATAATAATATCCCAAATATTTTTTATCACTTTAGCAATGTTTAACTAATTGTATTATATTAAGAAGTGGACTTTAAGCTTGACTCAACCTCATAAAACTGGCTTATAAGGTGAGGTTTGCTCCCACTTATAAATTATGAAATGTCTTAATCTTTAGTCGGTGTGGGATCTCTAACACATGCACACCTCACACGGAGGCTACCAACTCGTGTGTGGGACCATATATTATGGGTGGTTCGATAATAGTCCGATAGCGGGTGACCTGATAAGCCCAATAAACACTCGCTAGAATAGACTCTAAATGGTTCTGATACCATATTAAGAAGTGAACTCTAAGCCTAACTCAATCTTATAAAACCGGCTTATAAGGTGAGGTTTGTACTCACTTATGAACTATGAAATGTCCTAATCTTTAGTGTGTGTGATCTCCAACATGTTATAATATCTCAGAAATGTTTATCCTCTTTTAGGATATGGGAACAAGGTGAAATAATGCTAACAATGAATGTTTATTCACTTTTTGGATATGGGAACAAGGTGAAATAATGCTAACAATGAATGTTTATTCATTAACCAGGTTAGGATAAACCAGAGGTTTAATGAGAACGTATGCATGAGGCAGAGTTCTATGATTAGCATGGCTATCTCAAATGTCCGAAAGGATCTTCTGGGCCAACCACTTCAGCTTCTCTCGGGTGTGGATATATTGGGCAATGCAAGTAGTGCACTTGGACACATGAGTAAAGGTGTAGCTGCATTGTCTATGGATAAAAAATTCATTCAAAGTCGACAGAGACAGGTTTGATTGGACATTCTCCTGTGCAATTTTTACCTTGTTTCTAATGCTTAATGTGTTAGGCATTTAATATAATATAATGCAAACACCTGCTTTTAATATAACTGTGTGCAGGAAAACAAAGGTGTCGAGGATTTTGGTGATGTTATAAGAGAGGGTGGTGGAGCATTTGCTAAAGGTTTATTCAGAGGGGTAACTGGTATTTTAACAAAGCCTCTGGAAGGAGCAAAATCTTCTGGCGTCGAGGGTTTTGTTCAGGGTGTTGGGAAGGGAATTATTGGTGCAGCTGCACAGCCAATGAGTGGAGTTTTGGATCTTCTGTCAAAAACAACAGAAGGTGCTAATGCTATGAGAATGAAAATTGCGTCTGCTATAACATCAGATGAACAACTTCTCCGGAGGAGACTGCCTCGAGTTATAAGTGGTGATAATTTGCTTCAACTATATGATGAGTACAAAGCTCAAGGACAGGTAACATGGGTTCCGCTTGCTATGGCAGATCTGAAGTTCATCTGTTATTTTAACATTTGAGATTTAATCGTAAAATATTGTAAACGATATATGTTTGATACAAAGAAAGTTAGTTCTAATTGAAATTCAAAAGACACAGTGGTTTAGACCCATGATGAGTAGATTAAAGTAGAGATATTGCCTTCTGTCACTTTTGAAGAAACAAATGTTCGAATTATATACAATTTAATTCTAAATTATGCAACATTTTGACAGATACTGTGTTTATAGGCTAAAAGGCAAAAGCTGGAATTGTATTAATGCAATTGAGGATCCTTCTTTCAAGTAGTATGTTCATTAAAGAGTTTCAGGGTTCAACAAGTCTTACTTATTTTATTGACCATTTCTGACATTAGAGAGTAACTATAATGTCAGACTTTTGTAGTCCCCACCCCTTGTATTTCTTGTTAAACTATCACCTTCCCTGACATAATTTTTCACCTATCTTTCAACTAAATTTATTAACTCACTATTAACGTAGTGACAAAACCTAAAATTTTTCAATTACCTATTTTGAGCTTCATTAGCTGTTATCCTTAATTATGTGGATGGCCATGTTATGAAAATATTTTACTTTGTAATTTACTGATTATACTGCACTAGTAAATAGTCCTATCAATGAAATTACCTCATGTCCTTTTCCTACTCTTGACTATTGCAATACTTCTGTCTTGAAGGTGATATTGCAGTTGGCCGAATCAGGTTCATTTTTTGGTCAGGTTGATCTGTTCAAAGTTCGCGGAAAGTTTGCCTTATCAGATGCTTATGAAGATCACTTTATGCTTCCAAAAGGAAAAATTCTTATGGTCACGCATACAAGAGTCATACTATTGCAAGTATGTAGTCGTGATTGAGAACAATGAATAAAACCTCATTTTCTTTAATCGACTGTTACTTATCAATATTTGTTTGTCATTGCCAGCAACCATCGAATATGATTGCTCAGAGGAAATTCAGCCCTGCAAGGGATCCATGCTCAATATTGTGGGATATTCTGTGGGATGACCTTGGTACCATGGAACTAACTCATGGCAAAAAAGACAACCCGAAAGGTCCCCCCTCAAGGCTCATTTTATATTTGCAGTCTAGGTCATTGGATATGAAAGAAAATCATCGCATTATAAAATGCATCTCTGAAACCCGTCAAGCTCTTCAAGCTTACTCCTCTATTATGCATGCATTGAACACATACGGCCCAGGAGTATCAAAGGTATGTTTTATTTCATAAGTTTCCTTAAACTTTTTAGTTCTTCAAGCAATTGTTTCACTAGTGACCACCAAGCCTAAACTGTTGGAAAACTAACGAACTCATAAAACATGCTTAAAAATCAGTTATTTGTTCGCAATGTTTATGCACACAATATTAAAGCTGACTTCTGAGTGAAATTACTGTCTCATTGTTCAGGGAGTTCAGAAAAATAAAGTGACAAAGCCATATTCACCCCATTTTGATGCCTCTAGTACTGATCTATCCCCCCAACAGATGCCTGGATCAACCCCTCTCTCCTCAACTTTCGGAAGCAGTGCCCGTCACTAGGACCATCATTGTTCATCACTTTCAACAGTCCTGTGCTCTATTGAATTCTATCAGCGTACTTGGTCAAGATGAACCCCAGTTGCCCTTCAGTTTAAATGGTATCACTTTTTTTCCATTTGTCTCACCACCGTATCAGCATTGAGATTATAATGCTGCTTTCTGGAACCATATACCTACCCGATGATAACAGTTACGGTTAGTTGGAGGGAATTGGTTCAATATCTATGAATCCTGTAGAAGGCCCGTGTCTCCCATTTTTTGTTCAAATATAATATCCAATAGCTCTTGTATTATATTGAATGTAATAGCTTTTGTTGTACATATACAAAATCACACAGCTAAGATAGGATAGGAGGATCCTACTTGCCCTCATCATGCCCTTTTCAAGTTTCATATCTTCATATTACGTCTGCTTTGCATGACGGAATACGATATCTGAATGTATCTTCCATTTTTTGGAACCATATTTCAAAAATTGTTAATGCTTCTCAAAAGTTAGTATTTAACTTCCTCTCGTGATCGACTAAGCAAGAATATAAAATGCTTTCTTATTACAATCACAATTTGTGTACACACTATATTAAGACTGAATATTGATAGTCATTAATAATTATATTACTATATCATATTTTAAAATTTACAATAACATTATTAAAGTTATATAACATCATTTTTCTCCAATTATTAATTTTCCCATAAATTAAAATTTCAGAAAAAGAGCTGGTGACAATTTCATGTAAAGGACAATGATTGTAGATAATAAGTAGATGGATAAGTTTAGAGAAAAAACACAAAGCAAAGACAATCAATTCTCACCTCTTATTTAAGATTTAAGATAACGCTCTAGGATAATTAAGCAATTTGATTTTTATAATAGAAATACGGTGGTTATGTTTTAATTTTATAAGAATAAATTTATTAATTTATCACGTTAAAAATTATAAACTAAGATAATAATAATTTATAATCAGGTGTCATAATTTAATTTATATATAATATTACATCTCCAAGTCATATATGGAGCAATCAAAAACATTATTTTATTTTAATTACAATGACATGTAAATGAAACTATTTATATTAAAATATAAGTATGTCTTTAATTTTTCAAGTTGGGGATATTTTTTTCTTTAGGTTCACCAATTAAGTTTTCTTTTTTAGTTTTGTTACATGTTACTTTTATATCTCAAGGAGTAGACGTGATGTTAAAGATATAGTAAATAATTATATACTCAAATCTTTTTATCTGAATTTAATTGAGTAAAATGATTTTTTTTTTTTGGAAGAATTTAATGAAGACTTAAAATATGGTTTTAGTCTTTTGGAGGTGATGTGTATTTTGGTCTTCCAACTAAAAAATTTCATCTTTAATAATTTATATTTTATTTTATTTATATTTTAAAAAAATAAATAATCTTATTTAAATTTAAAAAATACTTAATGAAAGAAAAGTATCATAAGTATCACGGTATATGAAAAATTGGATAATGTTCTAAAATAATTATTTTGTTCATCGAATTTCAACAGAAATATAAGTCGCAATCTTGTTATTTTTTGTGTTTTCTAAATGGATCACATATTCAAATAATATAAGTCATGAAAAACAAACTTCAAATTCTTTATAGGCGTCTATGATATCACAATCCACAACAGATTTTCAATTTTGCATTACTTGATCTCATGTCTCTCTTAGATGCACCAATATTTTACATTTTATTTATGACATTTTTATCAATGTGAAATCGGTTAGGGATGGCGAAGCGGGTCGGCCTGCCCCGCACTTGGCCTGTAAAATGCGGGTCGGGTTGGTTTGTCCCGCATAATGAATGTGGGCTAGATTCTATGCCCCGTCCGACATAAGGGCCAGCCCGTGGGTTTACTGGGCAACCTGCATTTGTTTTTTTTTTTTAGAAATTCAATGAAATTTTTTTTTTCTTTTTGTTCTTGAAATTTTCAAATTAAACCCTTATATTTCCTACTATTAAACATTAATATTTTTTTCTTCCATTTCAAACATAGTCAAACATCAATAATTCAATTAAGATAAAAATCAAATATCAATATTCTTCCATTTCAAAACATTAAAAATAACTAATTTAAAAACATTAAACATAAACACCATTACAATTAAGATAGTTAATTAAAAAACATTAATATTTTTTTTTCTAGTCCAAGTTATCACTGTCAAGCCCAACCCAAGTCAACATACAATTTTTTTTTTGCGGGCTAGCAAGCCAGCGCGCCTCATCCCGTGGTTGGCCCGCGCGGGCTACGAGTTATGTGGGGCGGGTTGAAGCAGTTTAGTGGCTTGAAAAACTAAGCTCGTCCTGCGTTTTTGACTAGCAGGTTGTGGGTCGACCCGCATGGACCACCATGCTCAAGGAGCTCCTCTGCATCTTCTTTAAATGGAAAACGGTTTTTCAACATCCCCAAGCCCCTTGCGCCAGATTACAACGCGCTGACATGAGAACTTTGATTAAGTGGTAGTGGTAGTTTTGTAAAATGAGAAAGGCAAAGAGGGTGATTACGTGGCAGGGTCATTTCGATAAAATGAGAAAGGCATATGGGATATTTAAATTACCAAAAGCGCAATTGAGTAGTACATTCGTGGAAGAGAGGTTGCCCAGTAAACCCACGGGAAAGAGTGCTTAGAACGAACATTGCAACTGCAAAAGGCGACGACGACAAAGTGTGAAGGGTAACAACGGCGTAATGCGAAGGGCGATGACGTCGCAGTGCGAAGTTGCGGTGGTTTAGGGTTTAGGTTGTGGTGCTTTACGATTTAGGTTGTGGTGGTGTGTGAGAGGTTGTGACTGAAGTGTGAGGAACGACAAGAAGGTAAGTGGGTTTATTTTGATTTTTCTTGCATTTTAGGGTTTATAGTGGGTTGTTTGTGGTGGTGGCTTCTGCGATATAGGGTTTATTTAGGGTTTTAGTACGTGATTTTTTCTGTTGTGTGTGTTGTTCTCTTCTTTGATGATTGATATTTGTTTCCATTTGAAAGTTTGTATTATTGAGAAATAGTATTAAACTTTATCATGAAGGATTGGTGTTGTGGTTTTTAGGTTTTGAAGTTTGAACTGATTTGGATTTCATTGTTTAATATTTTGTGGTCTGCGATTTTGGGACTGGTTTAGAACTCTTTGTGTCTTGTGAGTTACCGGTGATAGAATTTAATGTGAATGTCAATGCACTGAATTAGTGACAGTGACATAGACAAATGATGACCCATTCTGTTTTATGTGAAGCCCTTTTTTGCACTGTGATGTGTTACAAGTGAATGTTTTCATGTCTTTTTTTTAGTTTTTGTGAGGGTTCAAAAGGAAGTCCAGTGAGCTCATTGAATATGTTGAACAATTGATTATTTTAAAGGTAACTTGAAATGTGATATGTGTAGCTAAGTGGTGATCTCTTCATTTTTATGTTGTTTAGGGTATGAAAAACTTTATGTCATGTCAAGTTGTCTTTGAAATAAATGTTTGCATGTCCCTTTTCGGTGTTGTGAGGGCCAAAAAGAGAGTCCAGTGAGCTTATTGTAGGTTAGACAAATGATAATTGTATGGGCAACTTGAAATGTGGTGTGTGAATAGAAGTGGTGACCCTTTCGCTTTTATTTGGTGACCTGTGAAACACTTTTTCCACTGTCGTGTTTGGATGTCCTATTTGGTTGTTGCGAGGGCTGAATAGAGAGTCCAGTGAGGTCATTGTAAGTTACACAAATGATAATTCTAAGGGCAGCTTGAAATGTGGTATGTAAATGTAAGTAGTGACCCTTTTATTTTTATTTGGTGACCTATGGAGCACTTTTTGCAGTGTTATGTAACATTTTAACTTAATATTCGCATGTTGTTTTTTGTATTGTGTATGAGAACTAAGTTGATTTTTTATGTGTTTTTTGTGAGCTTTTCAATTTTTTGTTGTGTTACTTATTGTGTTCTCTGTTTTTTTTTTTATTAAATGAATTGTTTTTTAAGGTTTAGAGAATGGAAAGTTCATTGTCCAAGAATTTTGTCTCCCATGCAAAAGCTGAATTGAAGGTACTTTTTTATTTATTTTGTGCATATTATTTGAATACTTTAAGAAGTTTCATTGTTGAAAAAATAAATATGGTCTTGTTTTATTTTGTTATTTTGCAGGTACGAGTTAGGCACAATGTGCAAACTCAATATATTGTTCATGTGAACCATAACCTTACCAGCTAGCTATCAACGAGAAAGGATACAAGAAACTCCATTTAAGTGGATGGTTGAAATGGACAAGGTATTGGACATTTCAAACAGTCTTCTGAGAGAGTTGCTAAGTAGATGGTCATCCGATAACAATGCATTTAGGATTACAAAAGGTTTACTTCCTTTTTTAGTTGTTAATGTATGTTTTGTATTAGGATTGTCGGTTGTGGGGGAGGAGGTGAAAATGGAGAATGATGGGGGAGGTTTGGTGAATAGGTTGTTTGATGATGGGGAGGAAATTAAATTAGAAACAATTTTAAAAAAGTTGGGGGACAAGAAATTGAATAGAAAGAAAAGTGTAGACAATTTTTGTAGGTTATACATATTACTTGGGTTGTGTGTTTTTTATGTTCTTAGGATTTCTATTTAGTTGTTTTGCTTTTAAATTGTTAGACAATTTAGATGCGCTAGATTTATATAACTGGGGGTGCAGTTTTTAATGTATTATGTACAAGTTTAACGAGGGCATCCGAAGTGTACTATCAAGAGAAGAATGCTAGTGAAATATATTTCGCAGGTTGTGTTGCCATCTTGTAGGTTAGTGAAAATTTGTACAATTATGTTTTTTTTAATGAATTGGTCATTTTGATTAAATGTTATTTACTTGTGTATTATTTTTTTTTTGGAAATAGGTGTGGGCGGTTCACCATGTGGGTGTTGGTGATTGTGCCAAGTGTATTGGTTTTCCACGATTTTTGCACTGACCGTGTGTAAATAATCGTGGAAGAAGGTTACATAAACCTTTTTTTATCTGCTGAGGTATTTTTTTGATTTGTTAAATTTTTTGTACATGCTTTTGCAGTAATTATAAGTTATTCTTTTTTTTTTCAAATTGTATGGAATTGGTCAGTCACTACTCAAGAGGCAGGTTTAAAAATTGTGAAAGAAGCCTTAGTTGATTCAGATGAGGGAGTTGGGAAAGGTAGTGTTGGACCAAGTGAGTGGGCAACTTACTTGACCAACAGGAAGTTTGTTAGAAGAAAGTTGCAGATAACCAGAATAGAATTGTTGATTTAGATAAGCAACTTAAAGAGGTCCGACAACTGCTTGTTAAAGAAAATCAGTGGTCAGTTGGATTCGTGCGTGAACCCAACCCAAACTCTCCTAGTGCAACCTGTACTGGTTCAAGGTCATGCAGTTTAGATATTTTGGAGATGAAAACATTTTTTGCATTTAAGTTTGACATGAAACGGTAAGTAAATATATTGATTCTCCAACATAAGTAATTTTAGTCATTACTTTATTTGTTGTTATTGCATGATTAATGATTTGGTGTTAAATGTTCTGTAGTGTTACTCTGGACATACAAAACAATATTTTGACGAGCCTGAATTTGCAATCATTAAGGTCGCAGTCTAGAGTTGACAACATGGTAAAATTTTACATATTGTTGTGTTTTTTGTATTTGCTTATATTATTTACATAGTTATGTTGAATGTGGTTGTAGGTAATGTTATTTGTAACAGGGTTGTTAAATTTGAATCAAATTGTGAAATTTGGAGTGCTGAATCAGTTTTCATTCAATCCGTTTTTTACGATTAGTGTGATTTAAATTTCTTCTTATCTGTTTTAAGTTTTTGGTAATAGTAATAATAGAGTTGTTTGTTGTAGACTCGTGTAATTGAGGAGATGAACATGAATGGGGGGACATATTTCGTGGTCCAGTTCTAATTACATGTCATTTTATGGGAATGGTTTATTCCCATATCAGAGAATATGTTATTGTCATTTTATAAGTTAGTATTAGTCATGTTTTGTGTAAAATTTGTTGGTGTTGTATAGAATGCTCATGTTGACTGTCAATTTAAATTTTGCACTGTTTTGTAGGTCTTTGTGCCAACTGTGTTCAATGACCATTGGTGGTTGTACGCACTCAATTGTCAGACAAGGCAATTGCATGTGTTGGACTCCATTGGTGATGGAATTGAAGGTCGAGAGAGGATTGATAAAGCAATGGTAAATAGTTGCATATTCTTCAATAGTTAATGAATTTATTTGGTTTGGATTTGTTTATCATTCTTGTTAAATTGCATGTTGTAGGTTGATCGACTACAACATCTTTTTGAAATTATTGATGACTTCTCTGGAAAGAGTGGTTCTCAAATTTCATTGATAAAAGAAAAGGTTCCCCTACAACCAAATGAGTTAGTGTTGATAGTAATAGTGTTATTTATTTTAATGTTATATGTATTTTAATTGGTTTGGACTTAATATTTAGAATTGTTGTTTAGGGTTAAAAATTTATTTGTTCTATGCAGTTATGACTGTGGCATATTAGTTGTCAAATATATCGAGTTGTGGAATGGTTCACAGCACTTGGATGAGAATACCTTTCCCGATTATACTATGGTAATAGTTATTTTGATGAGTTTACACATTTAATTTAGAGTTTGGTCATTGGAAATTGATTCCATCATATATTATTCAAAGGACCTCCTACGGTTTCATCAAGAAATGCTTTTGTCTTGGGTGGTGGATGAGCGTAATGTTGAACAACAAACCGTGTTGACAGATTTGGTAGTGGATTGGCCTTGATCTTGATGACATTTTTTCCTTGTAATTTTACAGTTTTGTTATGATTTACAAAAATGTTAGTTATTATGACTACAAGTAAACTATGTATATACATTTCTTTGATGAATGGAAGCAATTTCAATTTGATTTAAGTTATTTAATTAAAGTATGATTTGAATGGAATGCAAGAAATTTCTTTATTGTTTTTGTGTAAGCAGGTATGCATTGTACATAGTGTATTATTGTTATATATCATATTTTCGGCACAAATTTGTCATTGGACGGAAGAATGTGAAGTTGTATGTTAATAGATTCACCGATATTGAATGTTGTTTGTTGAGTGAAAAAATTTATTGGTAGTGTTCGACATACAGGTAACTGAATGATGTGTGTGAATGCACCTAGGTGGAGGGTATGAATGTCAATTGGGTGGGTGAATGAGACATGTAGTGGTGGTCATAGGAGACCCTGTAGTGTAAGTGGGGACCCATGTGTCAATAATTGGGGACCCATGACAAGGTTTGTGCATGGTGTTTTTTTTCATCTTGGTCATTGGAATTCAGGACTTGGCAGTGCATGATGTGTGTGAATGCACCTAGGTGGAGGGAATGAAAGTCAATTGGGTGGGTGAAGGCACGTAATGGTGGTCATAGGAACCCTTGTAGTGTAAGTGGGGACCTATGACAAGGTTTCTGTGTGGTCATTGTTTTCATCTTGCTTTTTGGGATTCAGCACTTGTCAGTGCATGATGTGTGTGAAGGCACCTAGGTGGAGGGTATGAACGTGAATTGGGTGGGTGAAGGCATGTTGTGGTGGTCATATGAACCCTTGTAGTGTAAGGGGGGACACATGACAAGGTTTCAGCATGGTCATGACAATGTGGCGTGGATTTAACGAGATTGGGGCAGTTGCAATAAAGCATATTTGTGAAGCCTAGGGTTGTATTTGGGTTGATGAATGGTTGGACAGTATGTTATAAGGGCACAGGGGAGGGGATTAATATTATTTTTTCAGGAACCTAATTGCCATTCATTTCAATCAAATTCAATGCAAGAAATTATAAATGATTGTATTTTGAACATATCATGCATATCATTCTGTTCATCTCCCGACATACAGCCAACTGGTGCAATAATGGTTTTTATATAACCATGTATTCAAACAAAGAAGACATGAAATTCATTTGTAAGTTAAACTTACACCACAATAAATATATTCAATACATATAGAAATGTATCCCTTGTATGTATGTTATGGTAGTTAAAAGTTGTGATGCAGAAAAAATCATAAAGGTTCTCTCTTATCTCATATTAAGCACTTCCTTGTGTGCAAAAAGTTTTGTGCTTCCTTCATTACAACCTGCAACCAAAGAATTAATTTAAGTTATATGAACAAATTTATATGTATACAACATTTGTTGGCTTAGGTAGCAAACCTAAACAACTGTGATGCACTTGATTGTTGGAAAATTGGTAAATTAGTGTCGACTGAGTTCAATAGTGAAAGAAAGCCAACAGACCCCGTACTTGACACCTACAATTTCATACAATTTAATTATACTAATTCAACAAAACAACAACTTCAAAACGTCCAAAATAGTGAATGACTACAACAACAAATACAATTTACATGTACCCCTGGAATTGCATGACTCATCCCATTCAATGTATTCATGTTCACTTCAGTTTCATTGGTCAACACCAAAGAAACACCTCCCACATAACTTCCTTGCTTAATTTCCTGAGGCAATTAATGGTCAACTAGATATAATATTTACATTTCAGACATCATACTAAAGACATTGACAAAAAGGTAATCAAAAGAAATAGTTTTATTAACCGTAGTTCGATGACTTGGAAGTTGACGTCTAGTACATCTATTTTTTCTTCTCGGAGCCTTTTCAGACCAAGATTTTTTTCGTGTTGATCACGGCCGACCCTTTCTTTTCACAACTATAGGGCTACGGACATCACCGTTAATGTTCACTGTTGTGGTAGGAGTACTTGGTGTTGCTTGTTTAGGACCTCCACTCATGTTATGCTTTGTTGTATCTTTATCATGTCTTCGTTGACCGTATTCCATCATAAATGTGTCAAGATGTTTATGCAAGAGTTCTGTTATATTATTTTCCCTGCTAGCATGTTCAGCTATGTCATAAAACTTCTTGCACAACCCATCATACCTTTTAACTTGTGGATCCTTATCTTTTGTGCCATAGGATGATCTTATGTACGTGTTCTTTCGCCTTATGTTTTTACTCTACCTCACCAATACATACTTTGTTGGAACTTTTGTGACTTTTTCTTGGGCAAGGACAATGAGATAGTGTCGGCACAAAATTCTCCTGAATTCAAATAACAAGCAAGTGCAACATACATCTAGGTGTTGCCGGTGAAAAAGAACAACTACATTACGGTGTTCTGGTTGACCATTTCGGAATGGCTCCTCTATAACAGTGAAGCGACATGCATCACCCTCAATATAGGCATTATTAACAACACAATTCATTTTTCCTATAAACTCAGCTTGCACTTCATTCAATTTTGCATGTGTGTATTGTGATTGGAACTGTCTTTCAATGCTAGTGCACAAATTGTTGCAAACTTGTGCTTGAATTAATGTACCCATAAAAAAAGCATTAATGCTTTCACTCCTCTGCGTTGTTGACATTCCGACCCAAAAAAATGATTTCAAATAACAAGGAACGCAACATTGTCGTTCTTCAAATAACGTACTCAACCAATCGTTTTGTACTTAAGTCTAACGTATTTATGAAATTCGCCAATGAAGACAAGAAATCATCAACATTTGTGGACTCATACACTACTATCTTCATTGCACGTTTGATTTCCTTGTACTAACTATATCCTTGAAGTTTTTCTGATATTTTTTTCATATTGTGCTAGAGACACCACCTGTGTCGTGCATTTGGGAAAACAACTTCAACTGCATTTTTCATTGCCATGCATTGATCGGTCACAATGCCTACGGGGGGCCTGTATGACATGCAACACAACCAACTCTGAAAAAGCCACACAAATACATTTGTGTCCTCAGAAGATAGGAGTCTACATCCCAACAATATTGATTGATCGTGATGATTTACACTGAAAAAAGGTGCAAATGGCATATCATACTTATTTGTTAGGTATGTGGTATCGAAACATAAAATGTTTCCAAAACTATCCCATGCTGTCCTGCTTCTAGCATCAGCCCAAAATACATGTCAGTTATCATCGCCCAAATCAATGTCAAAGTAAAATTATGGATTCAATTCCCTCATCCGACAAAAATGACTTAAAAGAGCTTTTGCATCACCTTCCTTCCTCAATACTCTCCTACTTTGGGCAACATAATTATACACATCTCGTTCAACAAAGTCAAGATTCTCATAACCATCAGCAGTAGACACAAAAGACCTAAAAGTCTTATTTATATGGACCCCAGCATCGTCATTTATATCAAGCACTATTTTTGTGTGTAAACTTATTTTCTTATTACTGTGAAACAATCTAGACTTCGTGGGGCTCATATCATGTGAGTGTTTCCTCATGTACAAACATAATATACCATTTCCCTTCTTTTAAGCCAACAGTTATACGAGCTGGACATTCAACAGTCTGAATAGGGTGAGTGTTCATTTCGGGAGGAATCGCAGACACGTATTTTCCTGCCCTTTCACATGCCAAGATAAAGTACCTCAATTCCTTGCAAGTCCTTTCCTTGAACTTCGTGTTCTAATGGCAAAACCCTTTTTAATGGCGTATTGTCGGTAAAAACTTTTGACGTCATCTGTAGTGTCAAAACACATTCCAACTGTAGTTACGGATTCATGGACTACATTTGGAACTGAGTCATGAACATTTATATGAGAATCTGATTCATCAACTATATTTGCCACTGAATCATCAACATTTAAAGGGTTCCAATGCTCAGATTCTTCAAAGAAGGAAATGTCATCAAGTGACAAATTTTCCATTAACTTAGAACTGTGCAGTTTAAAAGGTTGTGCATACTATGGTTAGCTTAAATTACATTAACGAAAAAGATAAATGCATATCAATACATATTTCTTCATATAACTTGACTTCAATATTTGAAACAATGAAAAAAATAATTCTACATTTCAGATACATTTGAATTGATAAAAAAAAATTAACTAGAGGGAAGACAAAACAAACTTTCTATGCTAACTCTTAGACACAGAGAAGTCTCTCTAAAAGTAACTCATCATGTTCCTTTTTTTCTCCTTCTAAATATACATTAAAAGATAAAACTATCAAGACTAAGGAATATGATTTTACATTGAATGTATTAACAATTTGGCTAAAGCTATGAATAGTTTTATGAATTATTTAACATTTTGCAGTAACTTATTAATAACCTATTTGGGATAGATCAACAGCTGTGTTTTGGATTCTCATCCACACACCTCAAACGTGGATTGCAGAAGAAACAAAATTAGTTGTTGTTTACGGAATTTTACCAGAAGCCATTGTGAAAAAATTAATAAATATTAAAGATCTAAAGACGCAAGAAATCTATTAACCAAAACAAAAATATTGAATACTGATTCATTTTAAGATTTTAAATGCATTGACTTTTTCATCCAATAGGTTTTTATAAAGTATACATACCATGCATACAAAAAATTTGTAAACAATTTTAGCATAACTTGTTGCAATTTGCAAAAGCCACATCCAGTCCAACCACCTAACTAATAAGCTGCAATGTGTGTGTCACAGTGGCACCATTAGGAGACTTCAATGTGGGTGAGAATGGAACAAAAAAATTCAATGCACCATGGAATTGGCAAAAACATCAATGGAATGGAAGGAAAAAAAATTAATGACTTTCCACCCAACAATGAAACTATATTGAATGTAACTGTACCTTCAATCCCTTGAATGGTTATGCAAAGTTGAATGTGTAGTAAATGCCCTGAACAAGAACGATGGCAGTGAATGAAAGAACCACGTGTGTATGTCTTCACTTTCGAAAGAATTGCAATGGAACCCGGACGCTCATGTAGTTTGATGAAGCCCACGATTTTTTTGTCTTTATTGTGTGCACGGAGGTGGAAATTTGGTAACATAAATTCCACGAATATAATATTATTTGTGGGGAAGGTGAGCATTTAAGGAGGCCACCTACCTCCTACAAAATTGTACTTCAACCGAAGCTTTATTTCCATCTTTATAGCTTAAAAAAGTAGTATTTGATCTACTTTTTAGGTAGACTTACTACAGCTCACCTAACAAATTTTTAAAAATAAATTTGTTTTCCTATTATGTTAATTAATTGACATGACCTAAAGTTATTTGCACAATGCACTTCAGCCATAGTCAATCCTCCTTCAACCATTAGGCGTGGGCACCGGTCATACATAAATTGCATGACATTCTTAAGAAATTCTATGTAAACATCCATTCCAAATGGAGCCATGGGAACGACTTGATATCAACGACAAGGACATTGGTAGGTAGTTTTGTATGCCGTTGCAATTCCACTGCTAATGTCATTTCGGGACCAACTGGCAATGTGCAAGTCGTGATTCTTAATTGGAACTCTGACGATGCAATAAACACTCAAAAATTTATAAACCGTATAGGTCAACAAAGTTATGAGCGTGATTTTACATCCAACCCATGGAAATGGGCAGAAAAAATCCTTCAATTCCAATGTAATATTGAGTCTACCTTTTTATGATTCAATCGCCAAATATAATTATTATGATCTTTTAATTTTATTTTGAAGGACAAATTGATGGACATGATTGTGAACAAATATCATCCCTGGGAAGTTTGAAAGAGTTAGATGTTTTCCCACTCCTAACTTGTGTTATCAAATCATGTAAACCCACTGGTCTAAGACACATGTTAATAACGGTTAAGGTAACATACGTATTATGTAGTCTTTCATACATTGTGTATAAGAAGTTGTATATTAAATTTTTTGCATTACAGGATCCGACGGGGACTACAAGTGGAAGTGTTCATGGGAAGGTCTTAATGGATGCATAATTTGGATGTCTAATTGCAGTTGGCTCTGTCTTAGTCTTAAAGAATGTATAAATCCACCAAAAACAACCAATTCTCTTACAATTCCATATGTGATCTCATTCATAGAAGTAGTTTTGTGTGTTTTTTAGGTTCACATTTTCAGTCTAAATCGGAGGAACTTCTACCTTAATATAACTCTTAACAACATTGTCAAGGTAGGTAATCAAACAACATAAGTGTAATACAAGTCTACTTCATAGAATCATAGCTTTCTTTACATTACATTACATTATTTTAATTAAATTGTCATACATGTAAGTTTTCAATTTTGACATATGTCCACCCACTGAGGACTTAGTTCGTGCTTGTTATCCAGTAATAAAACTTCCACCACCTGCTCGAGGTACAATACCATAAATGAGCAACACTTTACAAAGTAAAATGGAAGTTGCCCATGTTTATTGACAAACATTTCACTTCCTGATGTATTTTCATATGCAAACAAGATGGAGTTATTATTCAAGGTCATCGAAGAATAACGAATTAGACTCATCAATGTTATCCAGGTCGAACTTCTATGTAACGTCGAATAATGTTAAATGACGATTATTAACATTTGCATGAGATATTGTTTCCTATATTTCAATGACATATTGTTTGCTATATTCACCAAATTGGGGTGATGCAAAAAAACGATATGCAAACATTCACTTGGACGCTCACATCACAGTGCATAAAGTTCTTCATAGGTCCCCACATAAAATCAAAGGGGTCCCACTTAGATTCAGAAACCAGAATTGAAGGTATTCTAGAACTATTGAATTGTCTAACCTCCAATGACTTTACTAGAGTCCCATCTAAACCCTGACAACACAAAAAAAATGACATGCAAACATTGACTTCAAGGATCACATGACAATGCATAAAGTTGTACATAGGTCCCTACATAAAATCAAAGGGGTCTCCACTTTCATTCACACACCAGAATTGAAGCTACTCTTCCAGTATTGAATTGTCTAACCTCTAATGAGCTCACTGGAGTTCCATATGAATTCTCACAACACCAAAAAAACCACATAGAAACATTGACTTGGAGGATCACATGACAGTGCATAAAGTTCCACACAGGTCTCCACATAAAATCAAAGGGGTCCCCACTGAGATTCACATACCAGAATTGAAGCTAGTCTTCCAATATTCAATTGCCTAAACCAATAAGCTCACTGGAGTCTCATCTCAACCCTTACAACACCAAAAAAATGACATGCAAACATTGACTTGGAGGATCACATGACAGTGCATAAAGTTCTACACAGGTCCCCACATAAAATCAAAGGCGTCCCCATTTATATTCACATACCAGAATTGAAGGTACTCTAGCACTATTCAATTGCCTAACCTCCAATGACCTCACTAGAGTCCTATCTCAACCCTCACAGCACCAAAAAAACGACATGCAAACATTAACTTGGAGGATCACATGACAGTGTATAAAGTTCTACACAGGTCCTAACTTACATTCACACACCAAAATTGAAGTTATTATTCCAGTATTGAAATGCCTAACCTCCAATGAGCTCACTGGAGTCCCATCTGAACCCTTACAACACCAAAAAAACGACATGCAAACATTGACTTGGAGGATCATATGACAGTGCATAAAGTTCTACATAGGTCCCGACATAAAATCAAAGGGGTCCCCACTTAGATTGACAAACTAGAATTGAAGCTAGTCTTCCAGTATTCAATTGTCTAACCTCCAATGACCTCACTGGAGTCCCATTTGAACCCTCATAACACCAAAACAATTACATGCAAACATTGAGTTGGAGGATCACATGGCAGTGCATAAAGTTGTACAGAGGTCCTCACATAAAATCGAAAGGGTCCCCACTTACATTCACACACCAGAATTGAAGCTACTCTTCCACTACTGAATTGCCTAACCTGCAATGAGGTCACTGAACTGCCATCTCAACCCTCAAAACACACAAAAAATGAGATGCAAACATTAACTTCAATGTCTATACCACACTGCATAAAGTTCTTCACAGGTCCCGACCTAAAAAGTAAGGGGTGACCACTTACATTCACATATCACATTTGAATGTACTCTTTAACTATTGAATTGCATAACCTGGATTAAGCTCAATGCACTCCCATGTGGACCCTCTAAAGACCAAAAAAACCACATTCAAACTTTGTAACATAACAATGCATAAAGTTCTTCACAAGTCCGCACTTAAATACAGATGGGTCACCAACTACATCCACTGAACTCAATTTACACACAATACAATTGACCACATTCACTACAAAGTTCAACAAAAACATCTGAACAATACAAAACAATCACAAATATAGCTGCAAAGCTGACCAAGGCAATAAACATTTATGAATGAATAACAAAATTATTCCACTCACACATTGAGAGTTTTGCACAATAAATTAATCTTCAACAAAAATTTGTGTTACCACAATTTCATAAGAACATAAATTGTACAAAACCACAAATTACAATCGTTTAAACAATGTCAATAAACCATACATTCACTAACTTAAAATAGCAGTCTTGAAACGTTTCCTAGGTTCATGGTTCATTTTAGGAAACATGTTGACTTCTTCATTTGGCTGATCTTCATCTCCATGTAAGTCTTTCTCTTCATCTACATCTTCGTGACTACTTTTTAGCTTTTTGAAGTATGTGCAATCCACTGAAAGAGGTTCAACTTCAACTACTTCCGACCAAGTATAATCAGGAACCGAATTTCTGCTTGCAATTAACTCAAGTATGTCGTTGACCTCTTTCTCCATACTCGTGATTAATACTTCATGTTCCTCATATTTGCGCATCAGTTCAACAACTTTCACCGTCATTGCACGAACTTCATCCTTTGTTGTTTTCTTCTTCCTAATTCCACAGCCAATTTGGTGAAAACCTTCTTGAACAAATTCACTGCAAAGTTCTTCATTGGAAGCACATAACTCAACAACAACATGTTCGTTGACATATATAATTCCAAACTTAATTATCTACATTTAGAACAACATTAATGTAATACAAATTCCAATACAAATGACATACCTTATTCTTACGCAAACCACGTCGAGGTTCATGGTCATCAACTCTAACATCCATCTAATGCATGATACGGGGATATTTATTTCCACTCCTAGGTACTTGACGCTTATAAGAGAACAAATGCTCCATCGCCCATATCTGAAGAATGAATACAAAAAATTCATTTATTACAAAGTCAAACACATGCACAATTATTACAAACATTTACCAATAAGAAAAATGTTTCATATTACCCGCAAGAGGTAAACACAACCATCCACATGGATAGACATACTTTCCTAGGTCATCCATTTTGAAGTCAAACACAAACTATCAACCAAAATGTCATACACTAAACCCCCCCAATTATACATACCAAGTTTGTCTAAATCATTAACAATGTTAAACAATCCATCATGAACTAAACTCATTATAGTAGGCAAAATAAACTCTGACAGACCTAACAGGATGTACAACTTACAAAAGTCCTCTAAGGAAATATCGTTCCCACGTTTCAAAATTACAGAATAAATCATTTCCACACTTACATCACCTTCTTCATAAAAAACTCCTAATACGAGATATAATTCTACTTTTCCTTAAATCAATTTTTGTACCAACTACTCTAAGACCTACAGTTAAACACACATCTAACAAACTAAATGACACAAATTGATATTGAATTGCAAAACCTTGTTTCCTCTCCATCCAAGCACTACATAACTTACTTAAAAGTCTACGACTCAATTTTATCTCCTCACGAATAAACAAAAATCATCCAAATGGGGTGGACTGTATAATACACTTTTGTTCCAAACTTAATTGCTTATTCCAAACACTTTGACATGCAATTATGCCTAAACATTTGTATATCAAATCAAATAGAAATACACTTTAATATATAAAATTATAAAAAAATAAATATAACATCATGTCTACTTTAAAACACAAATCATCATTTCAATTAAACCTTAGCTTGAGGCTCGGGATGACGATCAATCATAAGAACCTCCTCATCTGAACATCCGCTAATTGACATTATATCTTGAACAAGTAATTACTTAATCAATTGAAAACCATGAACACCACAATTCAATTATACAAAAACCAAAATAAATACTGCCCCACCAAAATACATACAAGAAATTAATAAAAAGCACACGAATTTTAACTATGCATATACGTGGTGGCAGGTCACCACCTATTCCCACATATCTCACCCCTTCCCCATCCTCCTTGCCCATCTCAACCCTAAAAAAACCAAATGCAAACATTAACTTTGAAGGTTACAAGGCAATGCATAAATACCTATACAAATTACATTTGAACCTACCCTTACAATAATCAATTCTCTAACCTTCAATCGCCTCACTGCACTACCTTTTCAACCCTCACAACACCAAAACATCACATGCAAACATAACAGTGGTAAGACAATGTCACACTGCAAAAAGTGCTTCATAAGTCACCACATAAAAACAAAGGGATCACCACTTCCCCATGACAATGTCACTAATTCAGGACATTAACATTCACATTCAATTTTATCACCACTAACTTAGTCCCTAACCTACTCGACCCACAAAAACTTCAAAACCAGTCTCACAATCGCACAACAAAAAACAATGAAAACCAAATGCATTTAAACTTCAACACTCAAAAACCATAACACCAAACAAACAAACGAAATTGCATTTTGCAAATCAAGTTTTTTTTTAAAATCATTTTTTCAATGGCATAAATTTAGTCGTATTGACCCTTTTCAGTTAAACTACACAAGGTTTTATACCAAATCTATGTTAGGTGGCCTACAACCACTATTCTATTTGTCACTTATCCTTCTTTGGTCCATTATTTTTGCATTATTTCCTTTTCTATTCCTCTAAATTTATAATTCCAAGCACTTCTCTGTTTTTTTTCTTCTAATATGTCCAACAATCTACACATTTTCATGATTTTTATGTAATCAAACCCTCTTATTGAACAGTATGACAATGATGGTTACTAACAATTTTACTTATTTATGATTAACAGTCATTACATATTGCACTTTTTCATAATGATACAAATTTTCTTTAACTAACATTCTTTAAAAAAATTATATCAAATTTTCATAGGTGACCACATAAAAAGGGGTCACCACTTACCTATACAGACCACATTGCAAACATTCACATTAAATTCTATCACCAGCAACTCATAACACACACAACAAGTTGAAAACCACTCCAAAAATCGCAAAGCAAAAAACAATAAACAATGAAATCCAAATCAATTAAAAATTCAAAACTCAAAAACCACAACAACAAACAATCAAACGCAGTTACATTACACTCAACGCTACACAACGAAAATCAAACCAAAAACAAAACAATCAAACAAATAAGCTTGTTCCAAACGAACCAAAATACATACTCGATTCGAAATTGCACTCTTCAACCAAAACCCTAATGCCAACACACCTCTATGAAACTTCTTTCTCCCTTCAATAACTGTCACACAATTGTTTAGCGCCCAATCCAAAACCCTAAACCACTACACTCTGAAACCCCACCAATCGACAACCTCCCAATTCAAAATGCACACAAATTCGAAATTGTTCTTTCGCAATGAAGAACCTCAAATGCAAACGCTGTCCACAATCCTTCACAATCTACAATCCTACCTTTCAAACGCATCGATCAATGGAAACAAAATCCATATTGCTTCGACAAACCCTTTCACGAACGCATTCCAATAACCCTTTGAGAAACACACCTTCCAAATGTTATAATTTTTCCAACTCAACAAGTGGACCCACACACTCTTTTTTTAATATTAAAATTGACATATCACCTAGTTGTATTCTAGAAAACCTTATTAAAGGTGTCAAAATATCGATATTTTTTTAAATACAAGTGACAAGAAAATTTTTAAAAAAATGTTGAATGTAAGTCAGAATTAATCTAATCCAGGGAGAATTAGCCGTTTTTTAAACTAGTATTTGACTTACCTTTTACTCTTCTTTCGTAATCCAAACAATATGATTTTTTTCCACTTATTTTTCTGTGCTTTTTTTCACTCCCTAGTCGAAAATACTTCACAACGCATTCAAATTTGGAAGATGCAACGTCAGAGATGAAATGAAACAACTCCTTTTCTTTTTAATTTAACATTATTTTTATTAATGAGGTGTCACTCTGTTATTGGATGTGTTCAATACATCATATTTAGGTTAGTGTCCACAGTGTCCATCCATGTCTTTCGCATCACCAAACACCAGACGACGTCGTCCAGTGGGTGTAGAGTAGCAGTAAGGAAATGGGAATGGTGGTGCAACTATGGAGGAATTTCAGTGTCACCCATCGTCCCACTCTCTCTCTCTCTAACTTCAAACCACCATTTCAATGGTCAGTCCCTCTTTTCTCTCTCTTCCGTTCTCCGGATCTTGTTCTTTTCTACACCTTTGTGGAGGAAAAATAAAATAAAGGTGGAGGCTTTACAACAAAATTTCTTATGCCCCATAAGATTTGAATTAAATGCTAACCAGAACATTATGTTATTCTTGGCTGTTGCTTCAGTTCTACTGCACAGAACTTGAATATCAGTTGCAGTGACCATTACTTACATTTAAGTACATGTTTTTGTCCTTGAAGTTAGCAACTGAGTCATTTAGTCCATGATGTTAAGGATCTGTCTACTTGGTCTCTATGCTTGACTACTATAGTCATTTTGGTCTTTGACTTTGGTACACATTGGTCAATTTAATAATCCTTATCTTTGATGTGCGTCAAGCATTTGATTCCTAATGTATGTATCTAGTTGATTGATGAGTGTTAAATTTAGCGATCAGTTTGTCAATGTTAACACATGCAGGAACTAAAGTAATTGATTATGTAATCTGAGGGACTAATAGAGACCGATTGGTCAAACCAATTTCAGGGTAAAATTGATTGTCGATTCTGAGAATTGGGAACTTGGTTTTCTTATTGTAATATCAAGGACTAAATTGAATAGAGCTTATGGTATCAATAATCTGAACTTTATTCACTTTCTCTCTATTATGGTAAATTGAACACCAAATTGCAAATCAAGTGCTTGTGCTCGTAATGCATTTTCAGTATTTCAATAGGTTACTCTGATGCCCATCCACTCATATACCATGCCTTATTATGGTATGGATTTCCTATGTGGATGTGAAAAACCTGGATGTGCTCCTTCCCCATCATCAGTTTCAAAAGGGCATAAAAGGAGCGCTGATGATAATTCATTACTATAATAGGATCTTCTCCATTGATAGATCATATCGATTGTATTCTGTCAATAAGCTCTTTTTTTTTTTTTTTTTTTTTGTGTGGGTGTTGGGACTTTACCTTTTTTTTTTTTGTGAAAGTTTTT
>Ga0123342_1002963_pt1 | contig 27815 bp, 12 predicted proteins | sample Turbeawhitnodule_FD_89960 | JGI IMG/M metagenome (GOLD analysis project Ga0123342, IMG submission 89960) | Root nodule microbial communities of legume samples collected from Mexico - Turtle bean Mexico white nodule | ecosystem: Host-associated > Plants > Roots > Nodule | place: Mexico: Nepantla... | reverse complement strand
TAAATAATTTAAAAATAATTATATAAATTTTAAATAAGTCAAATAATATAAATAATTTGTAATTATTTTGAAATAATTAAATAATTTAAAAATAATTATATATCCAATTTTTTTTCCTTAAAATTAACACTCAAATTATGTATCAAATTAATTTTTAACATTACATAACTTTTTACCCAATATATTAATAATAAAATTTTTAAAAAAATTTTTGACGTGACAGAAGTCGTGTCAAGTTGGCACGACTTCAGTATGACATGGTAGAAGTCGTGTCAAGTTGGCACGACTTTAGTATGACATGGAAGAGTCGTCTCAAATTGGAACGATTTGTGCATATGAAGTCGTGCCAATTTGGCACGACTTGCCTAAATTTGTAATTTTTTTTAAACAGACCCCAATTTAATAAAAATAAAAAAAAAGTCAAAAATCCAAAACAAAAACCTAGACTTGATTTGTTTATTTCTAAGTCAAGATTTGTCAAGATTTATGTAGAATTGTTCTTGGATAACAATTCCGTGGTTCACTGGTTCTTTCTTGCAAGTTTCTAGCGTTTTTGGTGTTGATGCTCTCCAAATTTGTGTTGGATTTTCTTGGATCCTTTTTATAGAATATATATTTATATATCTCAATATATAAATTTATAAAGCTAGTTCATATCTTCTAAAAATAATCTTTATCTTTATTTAAAATCTTTTTGAAATTATGAATCACTATAGATGCCAATTTTATCTATAAATTAGCGTTTATAGTGATCCTAAATTACAATTTTAACTACGGTTAGTATATAAGAGAGATCATTAAAAAAAATATATAAATCCAAAAAAATATAGAGGTTGATTCTTATAATAATCATCGCTTATATTTTTTTTAAAATATTATGATATTATTTTAGGTAAGAAATAAGTGTTAATCACTAAAATAACTAGTTTCTATATTATTGTTTATAGTCGTCGTTTATAAGTTAAAACTATAAACAAGTTAATATAATTATAAAATTGTGCTTAAAAATTTTAAAAAAGCTATTGTTTAAGAATATTTTTACAATAATATTTTTGTCTATTAAATTTTATATGCAAGTACTTACTCTAGACTTGCAAACAACCCAACAAACAATTATTTCAATAAAAAAAAACAAAAAAAACTCACATTAAATAAAATTTTGATCCTTAGTTACCTTCTCTCTGCTAACATCCCTAAAACTTACTCAAACATTAAAAATATGAACAAATAACTCATAATTTCATTAAAAAGTAAAATAAAATAACTAAAAGCGATCACTGCTTTTATGAAATAAACTTGAATAGTGATTTTTTTATTATTATAAGCTTTTAAACTTAACTAATAAAAACATCCGTTTATACTTACTGTGACTTACTTTGCTCTAAAACATTAAATCAATTTTTTTAATTAAAATGATTCCTATAGAAAATATGACAATTAACAGTATTTGTTATGCAAATAAAATAATAAACTAAAGTTTTATTTTGTACCGAATTACTAACTTAAATTAATATTATAATTTTTAGACAAATTTAAATTTAAATTGACTTGAATAATAATATTCTTCCATAGGTATGTATTAAAAATATTTTCACTCTTCTTTTATATCACGTACACTATCTATATGTACACATTTTCTTCAATGTCTTTATCATTAAACTTTACTGCATAAGAACTGCATTATGTATATTATTTAAAAAATAAATATTAATTAATATATAAAATAAATATTAATATGATTATATATAATTATTTTTATTTGAAATATCAGTTAATCTCAACTTGCATAATAATATCTAATACAAAAAACTTTATAAAAAAAAAACTAACATAAATTTAAGATGTAAACAGCTATTAAATAACCTTTTTTAATTTCTTATGCAGTATTTTTCTCATATAAACACGATAAAACATATGTTTCCCCTTGTTGATAAAAAATATGAAAATGACACTATTTTTTACAATTATAATAGTGTACGCATCTTTATATATTTTTATTATAGTAACTGTTGTATTAATTACTTTTTCTTATTATAGCGTGTTTCGTGTTATAGGGACTAATTTTGTAGTAACTGTTTTTGTTTTTATTATTTATAACATTTTTATTTTAGTTTATAGTTTTTCAACCACTTTCTGCACTTTATTTTTTATTTTGACTCATTTTTATCATGTGAAAGTTGAGTAAAAAAAAATACGAATACACAGCGCAAAAGTGTCTTTCTGTACTATATATAATAAACATTATAATGACATTTATAAATTTATGTTATATATTAATTAAATAAAATTATAACTATTATATATTTATAATGTGATATTATGACAAAGAGAAGACAGTATTTAAAAAATTGGACGCGCGGTGCCTGTGTTTGAGATACTAGTATTAATTAATTAATACATAAAACAAATATTAATTTTTATAATGATTTTGGTATTCACATTTTTTTACAATTTGATCATTAACTAATTTTGCTTTTTTAATAACTGTTGTTGTGTCATTTTTCTATTTAAACATTTTTATTCTTTATTAAGTGAAACAGATTTCAATATTTGACATTACACAAATTTGTAACTACATAATCTTTTTATTAAACATATCTTCATTATCTTTCCACCACAAACATCATAAATTGAATGATTCATTATCTTTCTTACTTTTTATCACGTGAATCAAATTAAAAAAATATCTAACATATTTACGTTTTATTTTTCATGTATTTTACATTACAAAGCACTAAATATTTAATTTTATTTCTTATCAACTGTGTTCTCTCACCTTATATATTATTTATTTTCTTTCCCTCTGTTCACAGGGAGACTGGTGATAAGCACGTGACCAAGTAGAAAGACAAAATTAAAACTAATAATAAAATTCGAAATAAAAAAAAGTTTGAAAAAAACAAATTGAGCGTGAGGTTTATAAACAGGTAGACTGAATACTGACACTGTTCTTGATCACACGCGGCAAAGCGACATCGCACAATCTCATCACAAACTACTTCCATTTTTTTTAACATTTAAGAAAAAAAAATACTTTAGTAAGAAATACATAATTAAATATATTAGTTTATAATCTTTCAAAAAAAATTCATTTCTAACTCACACTTAAAAAAAAGATTCTATTTTTTTCATTTTTAAAATTCAAAATTCAAAATTCAAATATATCGTTAATAACTTTTTAAAAAAAATCTATTTCTTTTTGCATAAATCCACATTCAAATATCAGTTATAGCATGAAAGAATAAAAAAAATGGATTCTCATAATAAGAAGAGTTGGAAAGAAACTCAAAACCTGTTTTCTTTCTCTCTTTGTAACCCCCACTCTGTTTCTTTTGCGCCCTCACAAAATAGGTGAGTTTGTCTCTTTATCCCTCTTTTCTTGTTTCTTTTTCTCTATTGCATTTATTGACGTCGATGCCACCTCTCACATTGTAATGCACTCACTCAAAGTTGAGAATTTATGAGCTTTCTTTTTGTTTTTATTCATAATTTTTTCGCCACTGACTCGTCTCTGTTTCTGCTATTCGTTCACGAAGGGTTTCTGAGAATTTCGTGTAATTTTCTCGGGAAAATTATGTCCTCCGCATCTTCTTTGGTTTTTTCTGGAAAAGCTCTGACCAATCTTGAACGCTTTCTGGTATGCGTCACTCCAGATGTTCCTTCATTCACTCTTCAGGTATTTCTTTTAATTCTTTTAACCCAGTTTTACAATTCAACGCTGTTTCTCTCTCTACTCTCTCGTGTGTGTGATTGATTCTGGATGCAAACCACTGGTTATGTCTTCTTTCTTGGTCGGGTCAAAAGTTGAAGAGTGGATAATGATTTATTTTTTTTCAAGTTTTTGTTGTTGTTTGAATCTATGCAGATATGCTGAATCATAGTAACTGAGAATTTCAGTTTGAGATTCTATTTTATGTTTAAATTAATTATCCATAAACGATTTTATGTCTCCCTCAGAGTCAAGGTCAATTTTATCTGAAAATACAAATAGCCATGATCAAGTGTGGGCCAAACCACTACGAGTAATGTCTTTATGCTATTTCTTTAAAAATATTACATTATTAAATATGTTAAAAATATATTTATAAAATATGTAATTTTTAGAATTTCATTATACATAATTTTTTTTATTGTAGTTAGTTAAATGACAAAAATAACCCCAACAAAATGACAAAAATGTCCAGTTTTTAAATAAGAGTGAGGTGTACCTGAAAATATATTTTGGATTTGGTATTTTTGTAAATATTTATGGATTTAAATTTTCAAAACATTTTTTTTGAATTAGGTTTTTCAGAATAACCTTTTGTAATAGGATTTTTGAAACAGTGTTTAGAATATGTTTATCTACTTTGTTTTCTGTTTTTTTTTTAAATATGTTTCTAGATTATTATTTTTCTTGGAATTTTTTTTATAATGTGTTATTTTATTTTAGATTTGCTTTTTGGAATCAGATTTTGATTTTCCAATTTTATTCTGGAATTTTATTTAAGGAATACAAAAATTTATTTCGGATTCCCTTTTTCATAATATATTTTTCAATTTCGGATTTCTAATCCTGATATTCTAGAATTTTAAAAATTCATGTGCAAGTTAGAATTGATTGATGCAGGAAACAAAAGTTAGAATATTTTTGTATACGTGTCTCCTCCTCATTAAATAATTTTCGAACATGTGACTTCAAGTGGATCGTCCAACAATGAAAAAAAGGATCACCTCAATTTATACACCCCTACAAATTATGAAATACCAAGTTTGTCCTTGCGAGATTTATTTCAAAACCAAGACCTCCATAGAAGAGTGGGTTGGTGGTGCTGGTTGAAGGTGGGTGGTGGAGAGGGAGGGGATAACTCCAACGAGCTGTGGTGATCGTGGTGTTGTTGTTTAGAAGTAAGGGTGGGTGGTTTCAGGTATAAATGGTTTTTATTAGTAATGTTGACTGAAATGGTGAAAATGTCATTTCTTGAAATCTTGCAGTAAAACATAGAAATTGCAATTATTTGATTAGTTTGTTTTCTTAATTTTCATTGCATTTATTGTGTATTTTTCAGGGCTGTTGTAGTGATCCAAATGGCCAATGTCTACCTCCTGGCAAAGGCACAGTTAAATACTTCAATCTAAAAGATCTTTGGGACTGCTATTATGAATGGAGTGCATATGGTGTTGGTACTCCTATGATGTTTGAAGGTGGCGACACTCAGATGCAATATCATGTTCCATATTTATCTGCCATCCAAATCTACAGTAGTAAAGCTGTTGCAGCAGCTTCTAGCAGGTATGCAGAAACAACACAGTTATGCTTATGTACTAAATATGTTAACAAAATGGTGTGAGCCATCTTATTCTTTTATAGGTTTGGGAGAGAGGATAGTGAAGGAGCTGAATATGATTCCTGGAGTGAGGACAGTGGAAGTGATAATTTATCTAGAACACTGAGTAACAATTCTAGCAAAGCATGGGATGTTGCTTCTTTGGATTCAAACTCTGAGCAAGCGGATAGTGAACTTTACTTACAGTACAATGAGACCTCTCCATATTGGCAGAGGGTTTCATTTACTGAAAAGGTATCCTCTAACTTCAAGTGGTATGGTATGGTATTAAGAACTTCTTATAAACTACAAACGGGCGTGTTTTTATGTTCTGTAACATGCTGCATGTCTGTTGATGATGTTTCTTGTTTCAGATAGATGAGTTAGCTAGAAGCCATCCAGCATTGATGACATTGAAGAGTACGGATATTTCTCCAATCAGTTGGATGGCTGTTGCTTGGTGAGCAGACTTCGTTGTTTTTGTTGTCTTGAAATTTTTCTTGTTCTTGAAGATGAACTCTACAACTTGAAAGGGAGGGCATCTGGTGATAAACTGGCCTTGCTTTTAACTGTAATAAGAATTAATGAGGAAAATGTGAAGCAAATCTTAAATTTGCTTCTGTATTTTTCATAATCACGTGTCTAAAAAGTTCATATTCAATTTGTTTATTCAACCTTTTTGTGATGTTTATATTTACTTATAGTTAAATCTCTAGTTTCTATTTGATTCCATGATAGAAAATCTCACATAGTTTCGTCATGAATAGGTACCCACTTTATTCCGTACCATGTCAGAAAAGTAAAAAGGACCTGTCAAGCTTCCTCACTTTTCATACACTGTCGTCTTTCCAAGGTATATTAATTAAAAACTTACACATTATTATTTTTATCTTTACTCTTTTATAATTAATATAATTATTATATAAATTTATTTTTTTTATTATTAAAAAATATATTTATTTTTATTATTTATATTTATAATTTATTATATATAATATGATTAATTATGTTATTTAATAATATATATTTTTTTATAATTTTGATTATATTTAAATTATACTTCTATTTTAAATAAAAAACAATAATAATTTAAATTTAAAATAAAAAAGATAAAAAAATAAATTAAAATTAATTAATTAAATAAATATATATACAACTTTCTATGAAGAAAGTTTTGAATGCAAAAAATGTTTTAATTTCTGTGTTTTTAAAAAAAGTTAGTTTGATTTTCCCACTTTTCCTTACAGTACTTATTTTCTTTTTCTTTCCTAGAAACAAAAAGTTTTGAATGCAAAAAAATGTTTTAATTTCTGTGTTCTTTAAAATTTTTTGCTTTGATTTCCCCACCTTTTCTCACAGTAATTATTTTCTTTTCTTTTCTAGAAACAAACGGAGCCTTGGAGATATGTCTAGCATCTGTCACGTGTTCAGATAACTAATTTTGATTTAATTTCTACACTTTTCTGTGTATTTCACACAAGAAAAAAATATTATTTGTGCTTTTGAATTCACTAGTATAGTAAATTTATTGATTGATGGTACATTAACAATTCATATTTTTCATACAACTGCACTCTGAATATTACATATAAAAATGGTATATAACTCCATAAATTTTCAAAGTATCTTTTTCAAATTTCTGTATGTATGAATATGTTAGATATGTTTCTTTTGGCACATTGATTGATCTGTGTGACATATGCATGACACTCTTCTACATGCTTCACATGACATTTATTCATCTTCAATACACTACCAGTGTCATATATGCATGAAATGCATTTATCATGTCTAAGGGGTGACCCTGATATCATTCCTGATGATTATCTTTTCCCATTTTGCTGAAGCAGTGTTTAGTTTCAACTTTACAACTATATTATTGATTTTGTTTTGCAGAATGTGCAAGAACATATGAAGAAATTGACAGAGGGATTAAAACTAATATTTCAGGTGGTTGGCGAAAAATTATAGGAGAAAAATATAAGAAAGAAGAGGGTGGTTGTATATCTCTCTTTCCATATGGACTAGCCACTTATAAAATGCAGAAAAAAATTTGGTCAAACATCTCTAATAAACTGGTGTCCGATCTATATAATGTTGCAAACTTGCGGTTGAAGCTTCTCAAGGCTGATCACCATGACTTCAACTTCTTCACATGCCAACCCACTACTACCTAGTACATTGGTTCATGTGTGTTCAATGTTGTTTCAAATGCACATAGACATGATAAAATGTACATTTTGTTTAGTGGGTCTTCTTGTGAAGTCATTTTTCTTCTTTAGCCACTTTTTTTTTGGTTGGTTACTTTCATATATGATTGTCAAATTTTAGGCAAACTAATTCTTATAAACTGTTTCTTCCTGGATCTTCATAGGTTTTTTTTTTGCCGTGAAAATATTTTTATTTTTATTTTTTTTGTGATATTTTTATAGAATAACTTTTAAATTATGTAATCCGAAAATACATTTGAAAAAAGACTTCCAAATTATATAATCTCAAAGTTGAAAATGACTTTTGGATTATATAATCCAGAAACTAATTAGAAAACTAATTACAAATTTTTAAAAAACTTCCAAATTACGTAATCCAAATATTACATATGAATATTTTTAGAAATACAAAAATTTATGTATTGAGGTGTAGGAAGAAAGAGTCATTCTTATCTCTTTTAGTAGAGTCTTTTTTCTTGGATTTTATAGGAGAGTCTTCTTTCTTGGATTTAAGTCTCGTACTTTTAGTAAAATTTAATTTTGTTTTTAAATCTAAATTTTAAATTTTTTCCATATTTTTAGTAAAAAATTATTATAGTCAATTTTTGTTAGTTCTTTTACATGGTAAGTGAATTTTAAATGATTAGAATGTTAAAATGTTTTATATTTATATTTTATTATTTTATATTAAAATTTTATTTAATAGTTTAGGGTTTAAGTTTAGTAGAGGTGATTGACCAAATTTTTTTTTCTGCATTTTATAAGTGGCTAGTTTAAATGGAAAGAGAGATATACAACCACCATATTCTTACATTTTTCTCCTATAATTCTTCGCCACCGACGTGAAAAATTTGTTTTATTCCCTGTGTCAATTTCTACATATGTTCTTGCACATTCTGCAAAACAAAATCAAAATATAGTTGTAAAGTTTAAAAAAATCCAAAGTTTCATTTAAAAAAAAAAACTAATTCAAATTATAATAAAGAAAAAAAAACATATTTAATAATTTTTTCTTTAAATACTTGTCCTTCTACATTCATTCCAACATTGGAAGATTGAGGATCAATTGCCATGAATTCTGGAGACATAAAGCTAAAATAATTGACTTGAAATCAGCCTTTGCTAAAGTTGGTCACCAGGACCACAAAAATAAATAAACTCTATCCACCAAATCAATGTATTATTAAAAATGGTCACCTTCTGTTTATAGTAACCTAAATTAGATTTTCAAATATTTTAATATAATAAATAATAATGTATAAATTTGACTTTAAATCTAATCTAAAATTGCTGATATTTCTTTACTTTACGAGGAACGTGTCTTCTTCTTGTAATGTAATTTTTGTTTTTGAAAAAGGTAAAGTAACTTAGATTTGAAAATAGATAGCTGGTGAATAAGTAAACGTGTATCTGTCACATCAACGCGCTTGCAAGAGACTGTTCTGCGTACAAGTTCCTATTTTCTCTTTGCTTCTCAGTCATCTGAAATGGCTACTGTTTTGGGTTTGGTTCTGGTGGGGTTTGGTCTCGGGGTGTTGGCCGTTGTTGCTGCGGAAGCTCTGGGGTTGTTATGGATCATGAAAAGGTTGCGCCACAAGAGCAATAACGACGAAGCCTACTTCTCCTCCAAGACCCTAACTACTGAGCTGCTTGATCCCCAACAGTCTCTGGATTTTGCGTTTAGAAAGCAGGTTAGCATTAATTGATTCTCGCTTCAGGGGGAAAATGGCCAACCTGAGTATAATGAATGCGATCGCTCACTTGGTTTTATTATTACCGTGAAATCCAGAATGGAAATGGTAATGCCTTTAAGGTTAGCTTATTTCATAGGGAGAGTGTCATGTTTAAAATTGTGTATAATGAAAAAGCTTTAGTTTTGCAATTATATTACTGAGGAAAATGGTTGAAATCTTTGGAAAAGGAAGTTTGGTACCAAGTGTGGGAAATTTCGAGGGTATCTGTATGGTTTTGTGTTATATTCTAATGTTTAGGAGTTTCTCATTTATGACCTTTTGTTTGAACAACTGTGCTTATATGTATGGATAAGGATTGGTTTCTGGGAAACTATGTATTTGATAATTGATTACGTCTGTTACTTTAAATTTGTTAGTTTTTTTTCAGGGTGTGGTTTGGGTTTTAGAATCTGGAAAAATTACAAAACAATCAAGGGAGCAAAAAAAGAAAAGTGATCTCTTGGAGGTTTCCCCTGTTAAGATGTATGGACAAATCAAGGGCCAATCGCTTATTCTTAGAAAACCTGATGGTTTGCACACAACGATTGAACTCAAGGGCTGTTCAGTTCAAGCCGTGTCCGCATCAATACTTTCTTCAAGAAAATGGTAATGTGGTGTGGAGGAATCTTCTATTGGGGGCATTATTTGGTATGGATTGACAGTAATCATTGCTGTAACCAGTGGCCGGCTTTTGACTTTTATGCTTATGATTATCAAGGCCGTTCCATGAGTCCCCAAGAAATGGCAGGAGTATCTAATTTTTATTATGCCCTGTGGCAAGTGCTACTGGCATCATACTCTTTCTAAGATGCTCTTTGTTGTTAGGTGAATTTAGTGCGCATCTTGTCCTTCCTTTTTTGTCTCTCACCACTTCCCTTGTGCTTTCCATTTCTATTACCACTACTTTTTTACTTAGCTGCGCATGTATGTATGAATGAACTTAAACAGTAGGAAAGTGAAAATCACCGGTTCCAAAGTTTTGTAACAGGTGGCAAGAATGACTACAGTGAATATATTTCTAAACTTCACTTACTGCCTAGGTACAAGCTAATGTAAAATTTCTTTCAATGGAAATCACTTCTGTCATTCTTTAGCAGTGTTACAAGTTGCAGAAAATATGATCATAAATTGATTATGCTAGAGTCACAGTTCCACTTATATACGATTCACAGCTTAGACAATGTTAAAGATGGGTTTATTTTTAGGGCTTTCCTGGTATTTGCTTTGACATAGTGAAATATCATTTCCTTTATGCCAAGCATACTGCTTAAAATAAAAAAAGTAACTTGTGATTATGATAGTTTGGATTATGAATATCATAACTAGTAAGACAAATAAATAGTATTGGAAAGAAGATTTTTTTATTATAAATATTGGTCACATATGGAGGAAGCTAGATGTTTAAAGTTCTAATTTGATCGGTGATTAATCTTGCAGGGCAAAGAAGTTCCCTATCAAAGTGGAAAGCAAAATCTCTGTCATATACAATGGAAACAAAACTATTTATATATATCTTGACACTTCGTGGGAGAAAGAAGCATGGTGTAAGGCCCTCTATCTGGCTTCATGTGATCAAAAAGAAAAAATCAAATGGTTTACCCAGTTGGATGATGAGTTTCATAGTTATCTGACATCCTTGAACTCTGTATACCATTCTTTTATGAAACCATCGGTTGGATCAGGTGTTGAAGTGATAGAAAGGGCTAGTAAGCCTGATGGTTCTTCCTCAAAGGTTAAGCAATTTTGGAGAAAGGTTTCTAAAAGAACTTCCCGAGTTGGTATGGAAAATATATCAACTCGATCTTCACAATTAGGTAATGAAGGGAAAAAGACCACTGAGAAGCTTCGGGCTTGCCAAGATGCAATTTTGGCTACTGGTTTGTTTAAGACTGCTTCAACATCAAAGCTTCTAAATGATTCCATAGTAGACAATGAGAAGTTTGGTATTGATGAAGGAACATTATGTTGGAATTTGTTGATTTCTCGGCTCTTTTTCGATGCCAAAGGAAATGAGAAATTAAAGAGATCCATGCAAGCAAGGATTCAGGTTTAACCTTTTCCCATTTGACATTTGACATGTTTGAAGTAAGTTTGTTATGCAAAAAAAAATGTATCATTTTGACTAGGTATCAATTTTTAGCGACCTATCTATATTAATTTTAATTTCTTTAATCGATAATATTGGCTTATTCGTGTTGGAAAGATGATATTTTTATCTTGTTGAATGAAATCCTTTCCATTATTTGTATTTCATAAACCTCAAGTTTACCTGTACAAGCATGACTAATTGAAGCTTAAAAAGGTTGATGAATATATAAGATTCTGTACTTTCTAAGTCACTTAAATAGTAATTTTGACACTTTAACTGATATGGTTGATTTAATATCAGATTATCAATCAGCATTGGTTGTCACAAGTAGTAGCGAATTGTGCCTCTTAACCAAGTGGTTTAAGGCTCAAATCTTGATGATACCACTTTTGATAATGAATAAATCATGTTGAAAGAGAAATACCCACATTGTGTGTGCTCAAGGTCCTTTACCATATTTGTCATTCCTTTCAGTCATGAATACTCCGTTCTAGTACCAAGGTTATAAAATAAATATGAAACTATCAAGCAGTTCAAAAGGAAGCTATCCCATTATCACAGTTTTTTTTCTTAACATAATTAATGGAAGAAAGTATTAGTTGATTTCAACATTTTTTGTATTATAGAGAGAGGGAAGGGTTATTCTTATAAACATAATTTACCCCTCTGCTCCATATTTATGATTGGGACTTCATTCCTTTATAGTTGTTTTGGTATGAGATAAATATTGATTACTTCTGTTTGTAAACTGAAAACTTCTGAGATAAATGAGCCTTTTTTCTCTCCTTTTTGCAGAAAACATTGTCCAACATGAGAACTCCGGGTTATATTGGTGAAGTCATCTGTACCAATATCAATACTGGGAATGTTCCACCTTGCATTGTAGGAATGCGGGTTCTTCCTATGGAAATGAGTGAAGTATGGGCCGTAGAAGTTGACATTGAATATTCTGGAGGTGCACTATTAGAGATTGAAACAAGGCTTGAGCCTCGTGAACTAGAGCTTGATGCAGGGACAGAAAACTCAAATCCACAGCCAAACAATGCTGGAGCTGTCCCTTCAGATCTTCTTGAAGATTTTAAATATTTTGAAGAGCAATTGAATTTTGAGGAAAGAACGAATGATTTACAAGAGCACAAAGAAGAAGGTGATTGGAACTCGGGTTAGTATATGATGAGTCTTCTATAATCCAATTATATATGAACTTTTTCTTTTGAGTCATATCAAGCGTAATTATTTACCTCATTTTCTCATTTCCTGAAATCTATCTCGAACTTAATTGGTTGCCTCAGAGGATGTCCAATGTATTTGCCACTTAGGTTCATATCAACTTTCTAAGGTTGTTAGCACATCCATGTTTTACTCATTTACTGTAATTTCCACAGATTATAAACTAGGTACACTTATCAAGATTATGGGCTGGGGCTTCCAAATCTTATGCCTCACCACCTGTGGTGCTTTTTATGAGTTTAAGGATTTTCAAATTAAAATAATGCATAGAAGTTGTATGCTTTTCATAAGGTCTCCCCCCCTCCCTTTATGTAAGGATCTACCTTAATGATTTATCCACTTTTGCTTGTCTCCTTAATAATAAATAGTAAACTTCCAAAATGTGGAGGAGAGAATATTGTCATCTCTATGTAGTGTTTTATAGAGTATTTAGATTGATATTGTGATGTGTATCTTGTTTTTCTTATCTAAGCAGATGTTTCTAAGAGCTTTAAGAGCACTATGCCTTCGTTGAATCATGGATCAAGATGGAAATCTATATTAAAGTCCGTGGCCAAGCAGGTTTCACAGGTACCCTTATTCCTTCATTTATTCCATCAATTGCTTCTTCCACTGCTTTGCAGTCTATATCTTCATTATTGAAGTTTTACTCTTTTGATAATGTTGTGTGGATGTGTAAAATGGCATTCTCTTTCCCTTCTCCTTGGTTTTGTAGTATGATTGGCTAGTTGTTGAAGAGCCACGTTAATTGTGTTCAACCCTCGCCTGACCTTAGTTGCAACTTCAAGGGTTATATGACCTAAATATGCTTATAGCTCTGACAGTTTTTACTTTACAAGCCAATAATTAGATTTATACACATATCTAACTTAATAATGATTAAACCAAGTTACATTTCTTGCTATCATATGTTTTGGTGAGCAATCTTCTAGTATGGTTCTAATTTGTTTGAAGACCATAGCCTCCTATAGATATTGTTTAATTGTTTAATTGTAAATTTTATCATTCAACTATTGTTATTTTGCAAGTTTTGCCATCCAAGTTGTTTTTGTGCAATTTATCATCAACTTTTCAATTTTTGTATATTTTGCCACATAAGATTTTTCCGCGTACATTTTACGGTCAGGTTTTTCAACTTTTATATATTTTCTATCTTGTTGGTAACAAGTTGACTTTGTTTTCCAAAAGGTCGTTGTTTTAGGGACACATCAATATATTGTTATATATTTAACAGATTGGTAAAATGCACGAAAATTGAAAACATAATGGTAAAATTTGCTTGGAAAAACTTAGGTAATAAAATGTAGAATTAAACTTCTATAATAACGTAAGAATGTGATTAATAGTTCTTTGATATTTTAGAATTTCAAAGGCTTTGTTACAACTGAAACCAATGTACCTTTCCACTAAGGGCCTGTTTACTTTTGTGTTCATTTCATTTTGCACTTTTTAATTATAAAATTGTCAGCTTGTTTTCAAGATTTGCTCAAGAAATAGAGAAAACTAAAAAAGTTAATTTTCAGTATTTCCTTTAGAAAGATTTGTGAATAAGATCGAAAACAAGGTGATGGTTTTGTAATTAAAAAGTAAAAACAAGGAATGAAAACCAAAGTAGAACCTCTAGGGGCGTTTGATGTGTGAAAACATTTTCTATTTTCATTTTCAATTGGCACTTTATACCGAGAGATAACAGCAAACACCAATCTTATGCAGAAGGAAATTTGGTTGAGTAAATTTAACTTTTGCTTATAATGAGTTTTGTTAGATTTGTCTTTCAATTTCTTGAGGATTAATGTGATTCATGCACTGATCAATGTTCTTAACTCTGATTCTGAATGTTTTCTTTGCTTTCATTTTTTCTGTTTGCATGAGTAGCGTTTAAACTCTTTTTTGGATTTTTGACAATTTACTAAGCCACTGGAAAAGTCCAGGATTTTCGTAGTGTTTGCATGTGTAGTGTTTAAACAAATGTTGTCTTTGAGTATTTTCGTATTCACACAGTCAGATTCAAATATCTATGTAATCAACTAGTCACCAGTTCATAAACAAAAAATTGTTTTGTTCTCATGTAACTGATTATTTCTTGTCAAAAGGTTCCTCTGTCCTTGGCAATAAGAGTGGCTTCCCTTAGAGGGACATTGCGCTTGCATATAAAGCCACCTCCCTCTGATCAATTGTGGTATGGTTTCTCATCAATGCCAGACATTGATTTCAACATGGAGTCATCTGTTGGAGATCGTAAGATAACAAGTGCGCACATTGCTTTATTCCTGGTCAACAGGCTAAAGGTAGGACTGACTCTCTTTCTATTATGATTTATAAATTATTGAAAGAAGTATTCTTCGTCTACCATTTTTTTGATGTTTTCAAATTTGAAATATTTTATTCATTTGCACGTATTTTTTTTTTCAATTATTTAGGAATATTTTATCATCGATATCATTAACTAAACATAAAGATTGTTAAATTCTCTTTTTCTCTTCCACCTGTCAATCCATATGGACTTCGTTTTAAGTTGCTAAATGTTCTCTCATTGCGTCTACCTTTCTTTGAAGTGAGGAGCCATAGAATTCTGGTTATATTAACATCTTCTACTAACAACGTCAAAATCCTTTTTACCAGTGGGTGGGCTGGTACATCAAATGACAGCATTTAGACGAAAGTCTTTATTTATGTTTAATAGGTTTTCATAAACTTTTCCTTGGTCTATCTACCTCCTATCAGGTTTTCTCTATGACTGACTCTTCTTATTACAGACTCTATTATTCTTCTTACATGACCAAACCAAGAAGTGGGATTCTACAATCTTGTTCTCAATCATTCATTTCTAATGTTTCCATGTAATATCTACTAATCCACTACAAAATTATTGTAATTGCAACCTTAACTTACTGGCACTTAGTCACCTGGCATTCTATACCATAAAGTATTGTTGGCCTTGTGACAATGCTTATCATCTAAAACTTAAACTTATATTTTATCTTCATTCCACGATGAATATTTTCAATCTGGAATTTTGTGTAATCTTGAAGAAAATAATATTGATGCATGTTATATTTGAAGTTTATAATAATAATGACATACTTGTACTACTACTCATCCACTTGATAGGAAAATAAAATGACACCTATATTAGATAAAGTGGCATGGTGTAGTTCACCAAAAAAGAAACATTTTGTAATGTATAATTAACTTTTAGATGGGGGCGGGGAGGTGGATCCCACCAAAGGTAGTACTCCTCCACAATTAGTTATGACTGAGGATAATGTTTGCTTTCAAAATTTAAGAAGTGAATATTTTCTTTGGAGTTTGCTTAGAGGAGTACAGAGCACTTTTCTTCTCTGTTACATCTTGTCACCCCTTCATGAAATCCTTTAATAGTTATTTGTTAGGAAACTCATTGAAGGACAAACAAAACAGCGAAAGAAAATAAGAAAGAATTCTTTAAAAGTTTTTATTGAATTGCTAAGAACCTAAGGAGAAGATTTTCCTTCCAACCTTTTCCTTTCACAAAGGGTTTCCCTTTATACAACTGAGCTAAGGCTCAATTTATCAAATGATAACAAAACAGAGCTAATGAGCACTTTTAACTCTCCTATTTAACCTACTTCCTTTGCGAACTTCTACTACCCAACTATTGTTTGTCAAAAGTTCCTTTTTTTTTCACTGGAATTTGGTTTAGAGGTGTGCGGGGTGTTTTTCCTCTGCTACATCCTTTCTCCTCTCATAATATTGACATGACAATCCTTATCTTGGGCACGGGCTGAGAAATGTGTTTAAACTTCATAACTCTTTAGAGACACAATGTGTTTACATTTTATCTCTAAAGAAAAGTTAAGAGCAGCTTTTGCTTGCAAGCTGAATTTAGTTTTGCTCCTGCAGACAGGAATTCGGGAAACTTTGGTGCTCCCAAACTGTGAAAGTGTATGCATCCCATGGATGTTAGCTGAAAAGGATGATTGGGTTCCTCGAACTGTTGCTCCATTCATATGGGTTAACCAAGAATTTACAAACGAGACTTCAACTTCAACTTATACCAATAATCAACCTTCTGGTAGAGTTGAAGCCAGTGGTGATACAATCTCAAATAATAATTCAGGGCACAAACAACAAAATTCAACTAGTGCTGAATCTAGTCAAGAAGAAACTAGGAAATCATCAGATTCTCTAGCACTCCCATTAAATTCCTCTGATTCAGTAACATTAGAAAGCAACAGGAGTTTGGAAGAGGCGGATGCACCATTGTTAGAGAATGACATACCTCAAAAGACTAAAGATTTGAAAGAATTTAAGACATCATCATTACAAAATGACAAACCACTTGAGACTACCGAGCAAAATATGGAGAGTAATTCTGAGTTTCAGTCAGAACATAGAGGTGTGCCGATGGAGAGTCGAAATCATTCTATTGAGCAGGAAGATGGACTGCCAAAAAAAATGGGGAGGAGAGAAAGGATGTTTGATTTGGGAAAGAAGATGAGTGAGAAATTGGAAGAGAAAAGGCGTCACATTGAAGAAAAGAGCAGACATATTGTTGAGAAGATTCGTGGTCCATAAGAATAAGAAATATTAATCTGGTAAATAACAGAATGTATATGTGTTGTTTATGATCTGTTGTTCATATGAAAGACATGTGCTATATTGTACGGCAGTGGAGTGTGTGATATCGGATATTGTTTTATTAAATGAGTTTTATATTTTCAAGGTGCTCATTGATCAAAATTGAAATGGAATTAGATACACAACATATTATCCTAGCGCAGTAAAGATTGTTGATTCATGTAATTATAACTTTGTCATAGCCACAGGGTACATTGGAAGATTAATTTAATGAGTTTTATAGATTCATGCTCACCCCTATATATCAGAAATATCTTATTATTCTGTATACAACTCCTGATATTGCCATTGTTATTGGTCAACTGCCTCCAAGTTGAATTAGGAAAATATTAAATAAGCGTGTAACCCATTTTTGGGTGTATTAGAGGTAGAAAAAGAGGAATGAGATAAAAAATGATGAATGTAATGAATGACGTGTGACATAAAGAGAAAAAAGAGAGGAAGAAAGTCACTTGTAAGAGATGTTAAATGTATAAATAAAACTAGAGTACTGATTATTTGACTCCCAATACACCAAATTACACCCATTTTGTGCCTTTTGTTTTACAAAAATACCCCTAACATATAAGTATTCTAACACTTAAAAGATACCCCTAACATATAAGTATTCTAACACTTAAAAGAAGGTGTAATCTGGAGCGGGTGGCAAAAAATCATTTCTCATAAAACTATTCCTTGAATCTTGTAGTTTAAACCATGAAATGAATATTATACTTTTATTCCTTGAATATTCTTTCTCAGTACTCCATCATTTGTAAGTCCATTCTTAATGAAATTTTTAGCTTCATCTGGCAACCAAAGTGTTTTTTTATGAGCCAAAATATAAAAGTTGACTCGAATCAACGTGAGTTGTGAAACCACTTAACCTTTTTATTATGAATAAAGAAAGAAAATAAATATAGAATTAATATTCTTTGTGTAAAATACACAATAACATTGTTTATTTATAGATGAAAATAATAATAGAATAACAAAAACTATGCACTAAGTTTGTTACATTCAACACTCTATTTCAAGTTTGTGTATATAAATAGTATGTACCAAACTTATTACAAATATAATAAATTCTAATTTCGTGTAAAGATTTAGTAAAATATTTTCTATTGATTATTCAAATTATCAAACTTGATCTAAATATATTCAGATATAATATTTTTTCGAATGAAATGACAATCAATCTCAATATATATTTTTTTCATGAAAGATGGAATTTGAGCTAATATGAAGAACATGATTATCACATACGAGTGACCAATTTTGTTAACATAATTAAACTTAGATTCATAATTATGGTCCAAATACATAACACAATTAAAAGTAGAATCAAGATAATGTTTAATACAGATAAACTATCCCAGGACTAGTGGCATAGTGGTGCAGTGGCGCACGCGGTGGTGTCAGTAGCGACACGAGTGGTAGCGTGCGTGAGCAGAGGCGCGAGTGGCGATGAATCACATGCGTGAGCGGCAACGCGAGCAATGGTGCGGTGGAGCGCGCACGAGCAGTGGAGTGGCGATGCAAACTGAGGCACGAGCGGTGGCGAGAACGGAGTTGCGGATTGTAGATGGTTATGAAATTAGGGTTTCGATTTTATTTGGATTGAGTTTTTAGGTTTTTGTAATGGGCCGAGTCATATCAGAGAGGCCTAGAGATCCTCCGATCCGACCCATGAATTACCGGATCACTCCGATCCAGACAGATTCTGATCCACCTTACGATCCGACTCGTTTTTCTCAAAAGATCGTAAGATTGACGATCTAGATCGCGATCTTGACAACACTGTGAATGACATTTGAGTGACCTTTGTAAATTGCAATTCTTTAAGTAACTGTTTAAGCCAAATAAGCTCACAAGTAGTTGAGGTCATTACTCTATATTATGTTTAAACACTATCTTGCCACAACATTTTGTTTCTTGCTTTCTCAAGAAATCAAATTATCACCAATAGAAACACAATATCGTGAAGTGGATCTTCTATCAAACAAAGATCATGCCCAATCAACATCTAAATAACATACAACTCTAGTATGATTATAGTGACCATATAACAAGGCTTTTCCAGGAGAATCTTTAAAGTACTTCAAACCAATGAAACTTGGGAACTTGTTCCTTTACCTTCTGAAAAATCTAATGTTGGTTGCAGGTGGGTTTTTGCTATCAAAGTTGGTCTTGATGATACTATTGATTGTCTCAAAGCTCATCTTGTGGCTTAAGATTAGACACAATTTTTTTTGTTTGTTTAAACTAAGGTGATACATTTTCTCTCTCTCATGGCAAAAATCTATTTGCTCATTCATAGTCATGACAACTCTTCAACGATGACCTCTTTATGTAAAAAAATATTTTTTCTTAATGGAGATTTGCAAGAAGAAATTTATATGGAGCAACCTTCTAATTTTATTTCTCATGAGGAGTCTTCTGGTTATGTCATCTTTGAAAATCTTTATATGGACTCAAGCACTAGATCTTGCCACAACATTTTGTTTCTTGCTTTTCTAAGAAATCAAATTATCACCAATTGAAACACAATATCCGGAAGTGGATCTTCTATCAAACGAAGATCCTGCCCAATCAACATCTAAATAACATACAACTCTAGTATGATTATTGTGACCATATAACAAGCCTTTTTCAGGAGAACCTTTAAAGTACTCCAAACTAGTGGAACTTGTTCCTTTACCTTTTGGAAAATCTATGTTGGTTGTAAGTGGGTTTTGCTATCAAAGTTGGTTCTGATGATACTATTGATTGTCTTAAAGCCCATGTTGTGGTTAAATGTTATATACAAACTTTTGATTTAAACCATGGTGATACATATTCTTCTTTATGAAGATTTGCAAGAAGAAATTTATATGGAGCAACCTCCTAGTTTTATTGCTTAGGTTTTTCTTTTGGATTGATATGCCATGTTTGCATCTTTGTATGACCTCAAGCACTAAATCTTACCATAATTTTTTTTTCTTACTCTTCCAAGAAATCAAATTATCACCAATAGAAACAAAATATTAAGAAGTAGATCTTCTATCAAACAAAGATCCTACCCAATCAACATTTGAATAACATACAACTTTGGTATGATTATTGTGACCATATAACGAACTTTTTCTAGGAGAACCATTAAAGTACTTCAAACCAGTGGAACTTGGGAATTTGTTCCTTTACATTCTGGAAAATTTATTGTTGGTTGCAGGTGGATTTTTGCCATTAAAGTTGGTCTTGATGATACTATTATTGATTGTCTCAAAGCTTGTTTTGTGGCTAAAGGTTATACACAAATTTTTAATTTAAACAATGGTGATACATTTTCTCTCTCCAATGACAAAAATTTGTTCACTTATTCATAGTTATGGCAACTCTTCAACGACAACCTCTTAAAAATGTTTTTCTTAATAAGGATTTGCAAGAAGAAATTTATGTGGAGTAACATCCTAATTTTATTGCTAAGGGGAGTCTTCTGGATTGAAATGTCATCTTTCCATTTTTATATGGCCTCATGCACTAGATCTTGTGACAATATTTTTTTCATGTTCTTCCAAAAAATCAAATTATCACCAATAGAAACACAATATCCAGAAGTGGATCTTCTATCAAACAGAGATCCTACCCAATCAACATCTGAATAACATACAACTTTGGTGTGATTATTGTGACCATATAGTGAACTTTTTCTAGGAGAACCATTAAAGTACTTCAAACCAGTGGAACTAGGGAACTTGTTCCTTTACCTTCTGGGAAATCTATTGTTAGTTACAAGTGAGTTTTTCCTGTCAAAGTTGGTCTTGATGGTACCATTGATTGTCTCAAAGCTCGTATTGTCATTAAAGGTTATACACAAAATTTTGATTTAAATTATGGTGGTACATTTTTTCCGATTGCAAATATCTATTCGTTTATTCATAGCCATGACAATTCTTCAACGATGACCTCTTTATCAACTGGATGTCAAAAATGTTGTTCTTAATGGAGATTTGTAAGAAGAAATTTATATGGAGCAACTTTGCTTCAGGGAGTCTTCTGGATTGATATGTCATATTTGCAAATCTTTATATGACCTCAAGCACACTAATAAAGTCTGGTTTGAAAAATTTAGTAATGTTGTTCAACAATTTGGTATAACTTATATTGAGAGAGATCATTTAGTTTTTTACCGTCACTCAAAGACCTATAAAGTGATGTTTGTACTCATTTATATAATATAAGTTAATTTTATCTCTAGTGTATGTAGAATCTTCAACACACCTCTTATGCTAAGGCTGCACACGCTTGTGTAGAGTTAGAAATTTATATATAGTCGATAGCATGTGACATGAAGAAACTCTCACTAGAACATTATATGAAACTCTCACTAAACATTCTCTAAATAACTCTAATATCATATTAAAAATAGTATATTAAGAATAAGAATAGAAAAGTAAATAGTATAAGATGAATATTCCTTATGTATACAAATAGGCTTGTTTATTTATAGATGAAAATAATTGTTTATTTATGGATGAAAATAATTATAGAATAAACCTACCCGATAAGCCTAACCTACCCAATAAGTCTGTTACATTATAAAGGATTCAAGTACTTGTAATGTTCAATATCCGGCAAGAACATAATAGTCAAGAAGATTTAAGATTTACTTCTTAAAGTCTTAACTATAACCCAATTAAAGATAGGTGGAAACTCGGTTCAACTCAAGTTCGGATTGTCTAAGTTACCAGTTCTGTTAGTGCAATTCATTCAGAGATGGTGTAATTTTGGACAGTAAAAATGTCGATGCTACTTGTTTGATGTGCTTTCATTTCAAGATAATGAATTTGAAGTGATTGAGAGGCAATAGAAATCTAAAAAGTTTCTTTTAGTGAAATAAGTTGTACTGGTATGCATTTATACTTATCTGCATTTATTTTAAATTGATTCTTTGCTCATAAAAAAAATACTTATCTGCATTTATACTTATCTTTCCAGTTCAGAAATAATCTTCTGGACTTTATTTGTCTGCCTTTTCTGAATGGTTTGCCAATATAATTCTGCTAAGTAGAATGGATGTGTGTTTATTTTCTCAGTTACTGGAAATTAATTCTTGATATACATCTTAGTTTAGTAGTCTAAGTAACTTACTCCATAAATCTCTTGCATCTAATAAATAGTTTTAAATGGATTATACTGTAACTAAAATTCACAAACTATATTATAACCAATATTTATAGTAAATGAATATTTTTAGCCCATAAGTTAAGTTTTAGATTTATGATAAAAAATTATATATAAAAATTTAAAATTGATTTGTTTAGTTTTTAGAATCACATTTGAAAAATAGAAAGATAAGTTAAAATAATTATGTTAAGAAAAATCCTAAAAATAATGCATATAGTAAGTACATTATACATCGAAGTATATCCCCAACTATGTATAAGCATTATAATGCAAAATATATTACAAACCATTTAATTAGTCATAAAGTTACAAATTATGACAAGCAAAATTAACAGAAAATATAATTTTTTGGCTTTTAATTTTTTTTAAAATTCAGAAATTGCAAATGTAGTTAACTGATAAAGAAAAGAAAAATATTGAAACTCACTGCTATTGTTTTCATATCTTGGAATTTGTTTTTATTTGAAAGCATGTAGAATTGTGAGTGATTAGGGGTCTCACTTTATTCAGCATACTGATGGAGGACAACATCTACACACTAACAAGATTTTAGTGTTGATACTCCAAAGTCCAAACCAAACAGCATCAAACAAAAATGCATAAACGAACATGAAAAAGGCATAAACGAAGGGAAAAACTCATAAAAGACAGTAAAAACAGAGGCACGAGCTTAGGTTAAAGCTATTTCATAACCCAAATGAACTAGTAATCTTCAGCAGGCAAAGGTTGGTGATGAGGAGGCTCAATTGGGACCAAAACGAATTCATACAGGACTGCTGCTAAGGCTGCCCCAAGTAATGGGCCCACCCAGAAGATCCAGTGGTACTGCCACCTCCAGCCCACCAATGCAGGCCCGAAAGCCCGAGCAGGATTCATGCATGCCCCATCAAAAGGCCCACCAGCCAGGATGTTTGCCCCTACCACCAGTGCAATGGCTAAAGGTGCAATTGTGCTAATTGCACCCCTTTTAGGATCAATAGCAGTGGCATAGACAGTGTACATCAGACCAAATGTAAGGCTAATTTCAAGTATAAGACCATGAACAGCTCCAACCCCACTTGATAAACCGAACCCCTCTGGTCTCTGCAACACCAAACCACAATGCAGTCACTACTATGATCTCTCATGTTTTCAGTTTTTATAAAAAAAATTTAGTCCCTTGATTGAAAAAAAAAGATTATGTTTTTCTTCTTCTTTTTCATTTTCTTTTGGTTAAAGAGATAAGTTACTTGATTGAATGTAGATGTAAAGATTACCAAGTTGATCATTTAGTCCCTTGTCTTTGAAGTAAAGATTAGATTGAGAAAAGGTATGACAATAACAAGGTTTTGAATGCAACAGACAGCAACATTAGAGAGGAAAAGTGGTGGATTTGATGTAGCATACCATGTTGTTAGTGACAAGCCTCAACAAGAGAGCAGCAACAATAGAACCAAGGATTTGAGCAATCCAATAGTAGAGGGCTTTAAGGACAGAGATCCTTCCACCAAGAAGAGCACCAAAAGTGACAGCAGGGTTCACGTGTCCACCAGAAACATGAGCACTGATAGAAATAGCAGCAAATAGAGCAAAGGCATGAGCCACTGCAACTACCACTAGCTCAGTTGCTGATGACCCCGGTTCCTTGTAAATATGATCTGCAACCACACAACTCAATCAAACACTCATCACACTACATAATATATATATATATATATATATATATATATATATATATATATATATATATTCATACTCATTTATATATGATTGCATGCATGTAAGGAGAGAGATTATAATGAGTTTTGAGTGTGTGTATATATGTGGTACAGACTCAAAGCAAGGACTGAGCCTTCTCCAACAAAGACAAAGATGCAAGTGGAGAAGAATTCAGCCATGGTGGCTCTCATTGAGTCTGGATGGCTAGCCTCGTTCATTCCAAACTCATATCTTCTGGTTGTTGCCATGATCCCTCAAAAAATCCTTTTCTCTCAAGAAATATGCTTTGATCCCACAATTCACAACACTAATATTTCTTCACACTCAAGGGTGCAAATTATATGCAACTCGATTGTTGAGGGTTGGAAGAAGGTGGGGTCACATAACATGCATGGATGAAATGTGGAGTGCCAAAGCTTATGTGCGCCAAACAAGGTTGTAGGTGTGAGAGACACCTAGGTTTGTGAAAAAATTGAAAGCTAGGCACGTGGAGATACGTGTTGACTCCTCTATGCAAACCGATCTCTTTGCATGCATTTATCTGTAATACGTATGTTTAGTTTGCAGTGTTTATGCTCATCCCTTCTCTCTATAACCACAAACGCCAAATTTTTGCACCAATCTCAAGAGTGGTTCATTTTTGTATGATAAACAAGGTTACATTTATCAGATCTCTTAAGAAAAATCTCTTAAGAAAATAATTTAATTTAGAATAGTTGTTTATCTTTGTATTCATCCTCCACCAGAATGAACTCAACTAATAAAAAAAAGATTAATATATTTAAAATATAAAATAAGACATGTTTATTGTAACACATAGGAGATGTCATAGGAAGATTTAGAGTCATTCTTTAATTTAATATCAGATGTGCTTATGTCTGTGAACTACTGTATAATAAAAAGAGATATCCTACACTTCATGTACCATTCCATTTTTTTATACTAACTATTTTCTGTTAGAACTAAAATAAATTATATAGATGCATTTGGAGTTAAATAGTATTTATTTTTAAGAAAACAAGTATTAAATAACCATCTTAAAAATAAAAAAAACCCAACCTAAAAGTTTGTGCACAAACATGAACAAGGAGACCACAAATAAACATATTAGGCTTTAAAAAATATTATTTTTTATATAAATTATTTATAGTATATTAATTATAAATTATAATTGTCTTATTAACATCATAAAGATATTTTAATATAGGGTTTCTAATAGTTTTAAGATTAATTAAATTGTTTATCCTTTATAAATAGTAAAAATGTCTTATGATTTTTTATTATCATGTTATATATGTAATATTTTTTGAAATTATATTTCATATAATAATTACTACTCTAAAAGATAAACAATTACTTTTTAGTATTGATATGTTAGAGTTGATGTAAATGTTATCATTGATAATTTTGACATTAGTTGTTAAATTGATTAAGCAATGTAAAATAAAAAAAAATAATATTACATCAATATGACAACTACATATTTGTTGCATTACATCACTTCTTTAGAAGAACAACCAATATAGGATGTTCTCTGTCCTTTAGAAAAAAGTAACATGGGTTGTACAAATGTTAATTCATAATTGTAAATAAACAACAACTAGCTCTACTAGATTGTGAATAAATAAAATTTAAATTTTACTTAAATTTCAATGCACATCAAAATTGTCATATTCAAATCATATGTAAACTAACTATAAAATTTAATGAAAAATAAATAAATAAAATTAAAACACATTTATATTATTAATTTCAATTATTAAATTTAAATCTTAATTGCAATGTTATTATAATCTTAATCTAATTTAAATAAAAATCATTTTGACTTCATACAATTTTTTTTAAAAATATATACAAATTAAGTATTATTAATCTCTTGCGATTCTTATAAAAAATATATATAAACAAATCAAGTATTACTAATTTCTTGCAATGACAACTTCACAGTTGACAATGACAACAAATTTATGATAACAACAAAGATATAATCGCTCGACAAGAAGTGAGGTGAAATTTGGTAGTGTCACAATGAACTCACAATGAGAGGTGAATGGTGTCGCAACAAACTCATTGCGTAGTACAATAAGAGTAACAACTCACTCCAATGTTATCATGATGACAACAATGACTCACGACAAAGTGATGAGAAGCTTTGGAGGGGGAAGAGATGCACGTGTGGGGGAAGCTAATCCAGGAACGAAAGTTGCAATGGTGAAAACAAAGTGAAGGGTTTTTTAAGGGAATATACATCGGTTGTTTATATCAACTGGGGAAAGATGTGAATGAAAACAAAAAATGACACCGGTTAAAAAAACTGATGTAATATCCCAAGCTTTAGGGTCAACCAATGTAATATCCACTTCACTAATTACAAAGATTGCACCATGTTTTTGTTTATAATGATTGTGTTTAAATTGATTTTTTGTTGTTGAGGTAAAATAATTATTTTGCTATTGATTCATCTACGTTCATGGTTATCAAATTCAAGATTTTAAGAAAATTCGTGAGAATTTTGTAAACTCAATTTGTAAATTCGTAAGAGTTTATTTCATCTCAAAAGTTAATAATTTATAGAAATAACATACTAATTCAATATTTCAATAGTATAATTAAGGAAAATATTAAAAATAGTCTACAATGTTACAATAATTAAATTTAATAGTGAAGGACAATTATATAAGATCATACAAATATTACAAAACATAAATAATTAAAGTCATAGAAATTAAATAACTAGAAATGGACAAATGTCAAGTTTTTAGGTTCAATATTCTAATGACATCATCATCACTGTCATTATCTCCATCATCATCACAATGTTGATCAACATCAAACTCTTCCCAAAATGAAAATTGTGTATCCATATTGGCATAAAAATTATATTATCATTTCATCATTGGACTCAATATCATCAAAAGGAAGCCTAACAATTTTTCTAATTTTGTTTTATTTTTCAACTTGAACTTCTAATGAAAACAATTTCTTCTCTTTGCATGAACCTATAATTAAATATCAAATTTGAGTAAATAAACCAAATAAAGAAATTATAAATTATAAATAATTTCAATTACTATTTTAAATGAGCTTCAATCATACTCACACCTAAAAGAGCTACAAGTCAAGGTTAAAACTCGAATAACAAACTTCTCCAACTTCGAAGTTTCATTCCAAACATCTCTCTCACCATTCTCTAGGAAGTAGTGATTTCCTACATTCATTTGCATCTTCCATTGGAAAAAGTTATCTAGCATAATTAAAATCAATAAGTTGTATTTTTTTTCTTTCTGCAACATCCTTAACAAATCTTCTCATGCACATATATAACCCCTCTTTCACCCTCAAAATTATCAAGTCTAAATTAGGTTCTGTAGAAACTAATTGAAGGAAATAAGAGAAGGCAAAAGGATGTAGCAACTGATTGAACGTAATTGCACAAAATTGTAAAATTGATCTCGTTCATTTTGATTTACTCAATGATATATATAATAAAATTAGAATTACTGGAAGCTATAAAATAGGAATACTAACAGGCTTGTAAACTGACCATTAATACAATATAACGGTAAAATGGTTTAGGGGTAATAAAATATGAATTAATAATAATAAAATTTGAGTCAATAACCAACAATCTTCCTTAATTCTGATTTGGAACAACCTTCCCTGATGGAGGAGGGCCAAGCACACCTACCCAAGCAAGCCAAGGAGAGCGTCTAGACCAAGACCAAGACCAAGGTGAGCGTCTAGGACGTGAAGGTGAGCGTCTAGGACGTGAAGGTGAGCGTCT
>Ga0123342_1002962_pt1 | contig 27820 bp, 21 predicted proteins | sample Turbeawhitnodule_FD_89960 | JGI IMG/M metagenome (GOLD analysis project Ga0123342, IMG submission 89960) | Root nodule microbial communities of legume samples collected from Mexico - Turtle bean Mexico white nodule | ecosystem: Host-associated > Plants > Roots > Nodule | place: Mexico: Nepantla... | reverse complement strand
GGGCGTCGAACAGTCAACTCAGAACTGGTACGGACAAGGGGAATCCGACTGTTTAATTAAAACAAAGCATTGCGATGGTCCCTGCGGATGTTGACGCAATGTGATTTCTGCCCAGTGCTCTGATACCATATTACGAAAGAGTGGACTTTAAGCCTAACTCAACCCCATAAAACCGGCTCATAGGGTTGAGGTTTACACCCACTTATATACAATGAAAGACTCTAATCTCTAGTCGATGTGGGATCTCCAACACCTTCCAGTAACAAATTTCTAAAAACATTCAGTTATCGCATAACTAGGATGATGCCAAAATCAAAATTCTATTTTTCAAACCGAATTTCAATCATCCTCTGAACTACCTTTTTTCATTTTTGTTCACTATCATTGAAAAAAAAATACTCTCAACTCCTTAGAAACCAAATTCTAAGAACTTTTTTTTTGGCAAATAAAAAATAGGATAAAAATTTGATTTCCTAAAAACTTAAATTCTCACCATGACACATATTAGTAATATTGAGGAAAATAAAGTCTAAAGACGGCTATGGGAAGAAATAATGTTAAAAAAATGTTATTAAGAGAAAAAACTCTACAACATTACGAAATACTATTGATAATTTGTCCAATTTTTTTTTATTAACTTTCTCTTTTATAATAAAGCTGAAGGCTGATATGTTATCATTTCTTGAATAAGTCTAGAAATATACTAAATATTGAAGTGTTTATTGTAAGTCTTTTAAGTTGGTCTCCGTCATTAAATGCATTTAAACTTGCAATCAAGTGAAAACTAGAAAGGTGTGATAATTTAACAAATTTTATACTTTTAAATATTATATAATTCTCTTAAAAAATTGTATAATTAAAAATAAATCTACTTAAAATTTCTCATTTAATTTATTCATATTACATATATATATATATACATAAAATTAGAAAATTTCAACATTTTATTTTTAAAAAGACATAATAATAGTTTTATAATTACATAACACTCGTATTTTAGTACTTATTATAGAAATAGAAAAGGGAAAACAATTAAGAAATGGAGGAATGATTACTAAATTTGGAATTCTTCAACATCAAGTTTTTCAGATAATATTTTGGTATAATTATTTTTTGTCTTTACATTTAAAGTTAATATTCAATTTATTACAGTAGTTATTAAAAAAATCATAATGTTTTTTTTAAAATGTATTTAAGTCGGTCCCTTCTATTAACTTTAGACTAACAACATTAAGTGTATCTGATTTGGCACAAACAACTGCAAACGTAGACTCTAATTTGTTGTACACATGTAAGAAAGTGCAATGACCCCATTCTCAATTCTACAAATCTCTTCCTCCGTCACACTGCCAAGCCGCTTACGCCTTTTTTTCCCTTAACCTGTCTTCACCATTCATTTTACTTCTGGTGCTATCAAATTTGAATCACTCATATTCCCACAAAGGCAAAAGGTCTAGGATTGGAGACTATTCAAAATCGTTGCAAATTATGGAAAACAACGCTAAGCATTTAGATAACGACGTTAGCAAGCAAGAACAAGCACCTCAACCTAGGACGTTGTTGAAAGAAATGAAGGAAGGACTAGATATGTAAAGTTCAATCTTTAACCGCCAAAGTGAAAGAAATTCAGTATTCTAGAGCAGATGGACATGGAAACAGACCCATCCAAATAATTTTGACAAGAGTCATGTGTGGTAGTAGGTTAACAAGTTGACAATACCATGGATGTATACTTCAACTATTTGATTTGAAAGGCCTTGACATCTTCTCAATTTATTTTAATCTCTAATTATGAATGAATAGTTAGCATTCCACTACACATGCCAGGTGAAAACTTCAACTTTTATATATTTTCATTATTGTGTCATGTCTGAGATTCAACATTAGAGCAAAGCCACCACAAAATCACACACTTTTATGTAGTAACAAATGAAATAGCTTTTGAAAACAATTTAATTTTCACGTTTTTATATTATAGTTTAATGTTGAAGAACAATGAAAAGGAATGTTCAAAGTTGAAAAAATGTGAGTTTCTTTGAGCAAAAGAAACCAGTTAGAGCGCGACTTCATAATAAGTATTTTACCCCTATCATTCTTAAATAACTTGGGAGATGGATGTGTTTAGGAAAAGAGCCAACGAGGTTGGTGTGAGAAATGGTGAGGGTTTGGAGGTTGGAGATGTGAGAGAGGTTAACGTAGGGAGCAAAGACTTTGATGGTGAGGTTGAATAGGATAAGGTGGGTAAGGTTCCAAAAGTGGGAGAGGGAGACAACGAAGATGTTGCGGAAGTGATGAAGCAGAGCATGTAGGCGAGTTGGGGAGGGAAGCCCTTGGGGAGGCGGTGGGGGTGAAGGAACAGTTGAAGGAGGAGACCTATGTGTACAACAAATCAGAGTCCACGTTTTAGTTTTGTGTGTCACATCAAAAACACTTAACGTTGTTAGTCCAAAGTTAAGAGAAGGGACAAACGTAAAACATTTTTGAAAATGTTAAGACCAAATTGAATTTTTTAATAACCACGATAGTAAATTGAATATTGGTCTTAAATGTAGGGACCAAAAAGGTAATTATACCTAATATTTTCAAGGTTAATAACGACATTTTACATTTAGGGTATTGTTCGTTTTGGAATTCAAAGCTCTATTAGGGTTTTAAATATTTCAGAGAATTAAGGGAAGATGGTGTATTTAAGTTATCATTGACCTTAACTCCTAAACAATGTGAGACAATTGAACGTACTAGAATAAACCCCCTAATCGAGATCTAAAGGAACAGAGGTTCGTTCTTGGAACCATTTTTTCATTCTCATACATGGTGTTAATATTCTAACCTTAAGTCCATTAATATAACATAATTACAGTCAATCACCTCATTTAAGATATTATCAAGTTTGAAACTCAGTTTCGTCATATTTTTGTCCCTAAAAAACACTTAAAATATATATATATATATATAATATTTAAATAATCACTATTACGATGTGAAATTAATCAACGGATAAAAAAATATTATATAAAAATAATTGTTTTATCCTTAATGACCTAGTCTCACTTATAATTTATTAATATAATTATACTATTCAATGACTAATTAGGATAAAATCAAAATTTAAAGCATCCATTTTCTGCAAAGATAAAATTTGGAGTGATTAATTATATTTTTTCTGATACCATATAATATATTACAAGCACTTGAGTGGTTGACATTATATAGCAATTTTAATTTATTTAACTTATAATTTTTTTATATAAAAGACTAGTTATTACTTCTTGATGCAAATTTTTGTCTTTTTTAATATTCTCAAATGCCTCCACTTTTCAATATGCCAACCACGTTTTTTTTTTATTATATCATTGAAGCCCGTGGCGCCCGTTGTTTTGTACATTTTGCGATCTGTGATAGCCATCACTCTACATTATTTGAGTTAGGAACGGATAACAACATACTAGTACCAATTTATTTATCAGTTTCAAACATTTCTTTTAAATGGTGTCATCATGTCATATACACGTATCACTGAATGTTAAGACATTTATACGACATGTATTAATAAAATGTTCAATTTAAAAAATATGTATTGGATTTTGACAATTTTAACACGTAACATAATTTAAAAAAGAGAAATACATTAATTTTTCTAAAAACTCAAACTTATTTTTTATCATAATAAAAATAAGAAACAAATCATTTTGAACCAATCATGAAAAACATCTTTCTACTAAAAAAAATAAAATTGAAACATACATGTACAGATAAATCTTTATTGTTAATTTATATAATTCATAATTATATAATATATAAATTTGTGATCCCAAGTCCTACATTTTGAAGATTATACATATTTCTGTATTTGTGTCTGTGTCGTATAAGTGTCTGTGCTACAAATGCTTTCAAAATCCTGAAAAAAAAATTTAAATGGAATTTAAAATTCAATCCATGTTTAACTGTTTATGTTAATATTAAAATATTTAGAAAATCTTTCATTCATCAAACTGGGAATTTTCTTTTATCAATTATTTTAGATAATGTCGATAAAAAAATTATTTTAGATAATACTGTAATCAATGTTCAAACTGAAATATTTTCTTTTTAAATATTAATATATTAAAAATTAATTCAATTTTTGAATCAATATAAAAAAAAAACATATATATATATATATATATATATATATATTCTTACAAATATATCTCTATTTCATGGTAATACGTGCCTTCGTTCATGAAAAGTAGGCCAATATTTTCCCTAAAAAGGTAGCATGTGATAAAACCTGCCTCATTTTTGTCTTAAAATTGCTTCCATCTCAAATTATTTTAATATAAAGTCTATTGAAAAATATTATTAAAATTAATGATTGTATTTGAAGTCTTATCCATTTTGAAATTCATATAGCTTCGTTATAATTTTGTTCTTAAAAAGTGTTTAAGTTAGTTAAGACAAAGATGTATTTAAATTATCATTGACCTCAACTTCTAAGGCATGTGAAATTATTGGGCTATCGGAAAAAGTTTCTTAGTCAAGGGCAAAGGGAACACGGGTTCGTCTTTGTTAGCACCTTTCCATTCTCACAGATAATGTCAATATTTTGACCTCAAATCTATTGAAATAACATCTTTAGGGTCAATCACCGCATTCGATGTATTGTTCGTCTTTGAGCACAAAGCTCCATAACAACTTTGTAAGCAACTAGGTCAAACAAATGTGTCACACCCGTCAACATAAAGTAAATCTTTATATTAGTAGAGCACACTTAGACAAATAGGCATGTGTGATTTTACAAAGGGCCTGGAAGCAATAAAAGGAAGTTGAAAAAAAGGAGTTTACGACGAGTGTTATGATCTTACTACACCACCCTACAATCAACAATTAGAAAAACGTCTTTTAATGACAAAATGGTGATAAAATTCCAAATTTTATAGTAAATTATATCTCATTATTAACTCTAATAACATAATATTAACGAACTTAATAGAAGTAAGAATTATTTTAAAATTTAAAAGAATTCAAATTATATTTGTAAGTAAGTGACCTTTTTTTTCTCAAATGTATAAAAATAACTGAGAATTTAGTTTAGGAAAAAAATAAAATTCTGACCTACGTGTTGATCTTTAAGTTTTATATAAATAATGAACTCTACCTAATTATCAGTCCCTATCCTTGATGGAAAAAATTACAATCGGTGGTGTGTGCAAATGAGAGTTTTGTTTGATTATCATGAGTTATGGGATGTGGTTGAGAGTGGAGTGTCAGCATTAGCTGATAATGCAACTGAGGCGCAACGAGTAACGCATCGTGACCAGAAGAAGAAGGACAAGAAGGCTTTGTATCTCATCCATCAAAGGATGAATGACGAGACGTTTGAGCAGATAGAAGGAGCAACAACTGCAAGTGAGGCTTGAATCATTTTGTCAATCAATTATAAAGGTGATGACAAGATCAAGAGGGTGCGTCTTCAAACCCTAAGACGCCAATATGAACTGTTGCAGATGGAAACCACAAAGACTGTTGATGTCTATTTAAATAAAGTTCTTGCCTTGACAAATTAGATGAAGAACAATGGTGAAACACATTCAGAGCAGGCAAAGGTGGAGAAGATTTTGAGGTCTTTAACTCCCAGATTTGAACATGTTGCTGTCGTAACTGAAGAGGCCAATGAAATTTCAACAATGACAGTATGGTTATTGTCCGGTTCCCTACCAGCGCATGAGCAGTGGATGAATGACAATAAGATTGAAAAACCAATTGAACAGACTTTACAAGCACAAGCCTCAATTGGTATAGCTTCTATCATAAACACAGTAGTTCACGAGGTAAAGGACAAAGACGTGGTGATAGATATTTCAGCAAAGGTCGTGGTGGCCAGAATCATGGAGGCCCTGAGCAAAACAACATTGGTTCCAATCACAATCCAAGTTCAAATAACTCTTGCGCGTAGGACGAGGAGGCATGTATAATAAATCAAATGTGGAGTGTTATAACTGCCATAAACGCGACCATTATGCAAATGAGTGCAGATCAAAAGGTGATAATCATGCTGCCAATTATGCTCAAGAAGATAGTAATCACAAACAAGATGAAGAGGATCATGCAGTACTAATGGCAGCCACGTCAAATGAAACTCCAAACAATCAGAATTGGTATTTGGATACAGGTAGCACGAATCATATGTGTGGTCAGAAGGAGCTGTTTGCAGATTTAGATGACTCATTTTACACAAAAGTGAAATTCGATGATGGCAGGTTCGTTTCGGTCACTAAAAAAGGGAGAATTCTTATCACATTGAAGAATGGTGATCACAGGTACATCTATGATGTTTTCTATGTACCTGATATGAAAAGTAATTTGTTGAGTATGGGACAACTGGCCGAAAAGGGTTACGTGATGCACATAGTTGAAAATCAATTCTCAATTTTTGATAAAAAAGGTAGTTTGATTCTTAAAAACTTTTTATCAAAAAACCGCATGTTTCCATTAGATTTTCATTAGGGTGATTTCAAGTGCTTGAATGCAATAGTGAATAATGAATCGTGGTTGTGGCATTTACGCTTTGGGCACTTAAATTTTCAGAGTTTGGAAAATCTCTCCAAATGAAATTTAGTGAACGGTTTACCCCATATTCATCACCCTGATCAATTGTGTGAGGCTTGCATTTTTGGAAAGAATCACAGGATAGCATTTGTTAAGGAGTCTTGGTGTGCAAAATTTCCTTTGGAGCTTGTTCATATAGATGTTTGTGGCCCGATGAACATATCATCAATTGGAGGTAATAACTATTTTTTAACCTTTATTGATGATTTTTCATGGAAAACCTGGATTTATCTATTTGAAAAGCAAGGATGAGGTATTCAACTACTTTAAAATATTTAAAGCATTTGTTGGCAAACTAATTAAGATGGTGCGTAATGATGGAGGGGGTGAGTACAAGTCTAATGAGTTCAAGAGACACTGTGAAGAACTTGGGTTGCAGCATAACATAACTTGTCCCTGCACACCTCAACACAACGGAGTTGCCAAGAGAAAGAATAGAACAATCATGGACATGGCGAGGAGCATGCTTAAAGCGAAAGGTAAGCCAAATTATTTTTGGACTGAGGCCGTAACATTTGCGGTATATTTGATAAACAGATCACACTTAGAGTGTTCCTAACACAACTCCGATTGAGGCATGGAGTGGATTCAAACCCAATGTGCAACACTTGAGGGTATTTAGGTCAATTACTTATGCTCATGTCCCCAAGGTAGCAAGATCGAAGTTGGATGATAAGGCAGAGAAAACCATTTTCATTGGATATAAGCATGGGGGATACAAATTGTACAATCCAATGACAAAGAAGGTGATTGTTAGTTGTGATGTTACATTTGCCGAAGATGAGAAATGACAATGGAATGCAACAACTGAAATGGATTCGAAAAATGATATATTTACGTTTTGAACGATGATGTGGAAGATGAAGTCACTCTTGAAGCACCTGAAGTTACTTGAAGTTGTAATTCAACCTGAAGTTGCAACTCCAATTGTAATTATGATGAAGCGACCAAGAAGGCAGCAACGACAAGTTGTACACCTTCAAGATTGCAAAGTAAATCTTGATGATGAAGTTGATGACAATGGAGATTTGGTTCACTTTGCTTTTCTTGCAGATTCAGAACTCATGAGACTTGCAGATGCCATTCAACACTCCAAATGGCAAGAGGCTATGAATGAAGAATTAATGGCGATTGAGAAAAACAATACATGGCAGCTCATTGATCTTTCAGAAGGACACAAAGTAATTGATGTGAAGTGGGTGTACAAGATTAAAGTGAAAGCAAGTGGTGAGATTGATAGATACAAGGCAAGGTTGGTGGCAAAGGGATTCGAGCAAAGAAAAAGGCTATGATTACGAAGAAATATTTTCTCCTGTAGTTCGAATGGAAACAGTGATATTAATCATTGCTTTAGCTGCACAAAGGCAATGGAAAATTCACCAAATGGACGTCAAGTCTGCGTTTTTAAATGGCCCACTTGATGAAGAGGTTTATGCAAAGCAGTCGCCGAGTTTCATACAATCTGGCAAAGAGGAGAAGATGTACAGACTAACTAAGGCTTTATATGGTCTTAAATAGGCACCAAGAGCTTGGAACAAAAGGATTGATTCATTTCTTCATGCCACTGGATTCAAAATATGTGCATTAGATCATGGTCTTTATGTAAAGACTAATGATTATGGAGATTTATACGAGAGGAAGAGCACTAGTGGTAATTGTTTTATGATCAGAAAGACTGTTTGCTTGTGGTCATCAAAGAAACAGTCCATTGTTGCATTATCTACTTGTGAAGCTGAGTATGTAGCAGCAACAAATGTTTGTCAATCAGTTTGGCTCAACAATATCATGACTCAAATTGGTTTTAATCTAGATGTTCCAATCAAGATTTATGTTGACAATGTCTCTGCAATTAATCTTGCAAAGAATCCGATTTTTCATCAAAGAAGTAAACACATTGATATTCGATATCACTTCCTGCGAGACCAAGTTGAGAAAAACATGATCAAATTGGAATACTGCAGATCAAAAGATCAGATTGCAGATATTTTCACTAAGTCATTGAAGATCGATGCTTTCATCAAGTTAAGAGATATGTTGGACATGAAGGTTGTTCCAAATCAGAATTAAGGGAGGATGTTGGTTATTAATTCAGATTTTATTATCCTTAAATTATTTACCGTTATTATTACATTAATGGTTAGTTTACAAGGCTGTTAGTATTCCTATTTTATATCTTTTCTAGTATTTGTAATTTTATTATATATATTATTCAAAGTAAATCAAAATGTATGTATCAGTTCTGCAATTTTGCAATTTCGTGCAATTAGGTTCAATCAGTTTCTACAATATTTTATCTTCTGTTATTTCCTTCGATTAGTTTTTACAGTTGTTTTTAATAAAAAAGATGAGAACTATATTTTCGATAAGATTATTTTGTTAAACAAACATCTTTTTTTAAAAAAAATTCAAAATGGATGAAATTAACAAAAACAAGGTTAAGAATAATTAGACCCACCAAATCACCAAGTAAGAACTTTCTCTCCAACCAACAAAATAATTAACATTCAATTTTCAAAACATGACATCCCAATCAAGTTGGTATACATTAAAACTTCAACCATAATACATCAACATCAATAAAAGAAGAAAAAAAAAGAGACCTGAATCAAACCCCAAAGAAAACAACATTTATCCAAAAAAGGCTAATAAATCTAAACTTTGGGAGGTTATAACAATTTCTAAAACATCCAACCTTCCAAGAGAGTGACATAAATCCTAAAAATAAAAAATAACTAGCCACTATATTAAACAACTTAAATACTATTTTAAAAACTAACTTAAATACTATTTTAAAAATTAAATAAATTATTTATATTTAAAATAATTTTTGTTATTAATAAATAATCTAATATTTATTTAATGATTTTATTGTGATATTATAAAAAAAACTGATTTATTAAAATCTCAAAACCTAAACATATGGATAAAGAATCACTCCAACTAAACTTTAGAAAAAAATCTCCCCTAAAAATTCTCAGGGCAAGAGTAGTAGCATATAGCATACAACACATTCCGAATTTCCCTGAAGATATCTTTATCACCAATGAAGAAATCTTTGTTGGTCCCGTGTCCTAAATTCCTCTAGTAGCAAAATCTATAAATAAGTGATATCATTATACATATTTTTACTATAAAACAATTACCTATTTGTCTTTTGAATACACCATTTAATCAAATATAAAAAAATTAAAAAAGAATAAATTAATAAATATAAAAGAAGTTAATTTGTCTCTATTTTATACATTTTTAATAATGCTAATTAAGTTAAAATTTTAGATTTTTATTTATAGTTTTGATAAAAAAATGTAAACATTTTACTACTAAGTATAATTGTTTTACAAGTTTTATAAAGTGTTTTTTCAACATAATTTACTGTTACATTTTTTAATTTTAGCCGATTATAGAAATATATTACATTTGTAACAAAGTAATAAGTCTCTATAAATTAATTTTCGCTATTTGCAAAACAATATCGTTTTACTATTAACATGTTGATGAAATACATAAAAGTGGAAGGAAAATTATTTCTCGGCCTCCATACCTTTTCCATGCATCCCCATATTAATTTTGATTTTTTTAAAATTTTTAAATAACTCGAACCATAATCTCATATTTTCAAATAATCTCAGCTCCACTTGATAACTCATACCTCTCTTTCAGTCATAACGTTTGAAAACAATTTCATCATTTGAGTATCTGAGAAGATTTACGAAAAGATTGTTTTTTGTATTCCATATTTCCCATGAGAAGATAACTTTTTTTTTAAGTTTTGTATTCAACTTTTGCACATAGTTGGTTATTTTTTTTTTGGATTTTTTGACTTCCAAAAAAATAAACAAAAATACACATATCACCGTTAAAAACACTACAAAACTTATCTTAACAGCTACCACCACAACCACTTGAAAAAGAAAAAAAAAATTATTCTTAATCATATTCAGATAGTATTGTTCAAATTAAAAAAAAATATAAAGATGTAATAAGAAGATATGAAGTTACAGGAACCGGAAGAATTTGTCAAATCAAATACAATAAATAATTAATTATGTAATAAGATTTGTGAAATTATATAGTTGGATAATCAAATATGTAATTAAATTTGAAAAGTTCAACTATTTTTAGTATTTGGATTATTTTAATTCATCAATATGAGCGTACTAAAAATAAGCCTAAATGTAAAATGTCAGAGGTTCACATGTTAGCAAGATGATGATTAGGTTCCTTCCACATATTTGCTGAAAAAAACCATTAAGGTACATTTTGACACGTAACAAGGTTCGTAAGACAGTCACGCAACTATATAAACTGCCAAAACCTCGGTTTTCATGCGTAGAAACAACATAACGTGTGGTGTTGGGGAAATCAAACTCAGAATTCTCCACTAGGGCCTTTACAAATCCAAAAAGACAGAGGCTACAAAGAGAAACCAAGCAAAGTATGGAAACTGGGGCTGTAGCTATGAACAACAACAACAACATCGTCAACCACCACCATGAAGCCAGAGCAACTTCCACCATCACCATTAAGGGCATGCTCAGCCTTCTAATGGAAAACATTGATGAGAATTTGGATGGTGGAACCAAGAAAGTTATTTCTCTCGGTATGGGTGACCCAACTCTCACCACATTATTCCACGCACCTAAGGTTGTTGAAGAAGCTGTTGCTGACTCTCTTCACTCTCACAAGTTTCATGGCTATGCCCCCACTGCTGGTCTTCTCCAGGCTCGAATGTAATGCTATGCTTCTTTGCCTCTCTCTTCTGAATTTCAAAATTTTCTTTCTAACCCTGTTCATCTTTCAGAGAATGTTCAATTTGGTTGTCCAAAACTTGTATGCAACTGTATTGGTCTTTAAAACACTTCTGTCACTCTATTAATGTCTCTTTGAATTCTCAATTTTGTTTAGCTTTGGTTTTATTGTTGCTTACTTTCTTTTTTAGAAGGTTTGAACTCACTTATAATATGAAATGTAAGTTAAATTTTTGTTTTCTTTTTCTAAAAGTGCTTAGGGATAACATAGTCTTAATTAGTCTACTTTTGGAGAATTACTTTTTTTATAATTTGTCGAGATTGATGACCGTTTTGGTTAGTTAGTTCTGACTTTGGCTCACTGTTTTCAGGTTTGCATCAAATTTTGTCAAGTGTGAAATTGTATGGCATTTGTTCTTAACTTTGCGTTTTCCTTTTGGATTTTGCATTTGGTCATTTGGTTCGGTATTTCACAAGATGCCATTAGCTTATTTCAGATTTTGTTCCCCATTTCTTTTCATGTTTATCAGTATAATCAATATCTAAAACTATTTTTTCAACATTTTTTCTTATTATTGAATAATATTCCAAGCTGACTCTGCTGGTAAATAGCGAGTCCAATTGGGACCAGGATCAGTTTCATTCAACAAACATGGTTTCATCGTACTATTCGCATAAACATGTTCGTTTGGTAGTCACTGAACTTTAAACACGCGTAACAGTTTTTGCTTCAATGCATATGTTTTTTCTCCAGTTCCTATGAAGTTCTGTTAGTAACTAAGAAACAAAGTCATGTGGTTGTTTGTTTTGTTTCATCTATCTATATTTTTAGCACCTTATTCTAAAATTGAATACTATCTAAAGTTACTTTCATTTTGGTGACAGAGCAATTGCTGAATATCTATCTCGTGACCTTCCTTACCAATTATCAAGTGATGATGTTTTCATCACTAGTGGATGCACACAAGCCATTGATGTTTCAGTGGCGATGCTTGCTCGCCCCGGTGCAAACATCTTGCTTCCAAGACCAGGCTTCCCAATCTATGAACTTAGTGCTGCATTTAGAGGGATTGAAGTGAGGCATTACGATCTGCTTCCAGAGAAAGGTTGGGAGGTTGATCTAGATGCTGTTGAAGCTAGTGCTGATCAGAACACGGCTGCATTGGTGATCATAAATCCTGGCAATCCTTGTGGGAATGTGTACAGTTACCATCATTTGGAAAAGGTTTGTTCTTGGTTGCCTAACATTATAGGTTTCTTTTGAGACTATGTTTCTGAAAGTTTACAGCATTAACTGGAGTCATTGAATTGTTTGTATGTTGGACTTAGATAGCTGAAACTGCAAAACGGGTTGGAACAATTGTGATTTCTGATGAAGTATATGGTCACCTTGCATTTGGGGCCAAGCCATTTGTGCCAATGGGAGTTTTTGGCTCAGTTGTTCCTGTTCTCACTCTTGGCTCACTGTCTAAGAGATGGATAGTTCCTGGATGGAGGCTTGGTTGGTTCGTCACGAATGATCCATCTGGAACTTTTAGAGAACCAAAGGTGCTTGTCTTTCTACTCTGTGTAGCTCACCTTTTAATCTTTTTATATACTGTATAATTTATGTGTTTGTTGGTATTTAGGCTTAATTTTCTTAATGATTTTCTATTAATCTGTTTTCTAGGGTTTATATAGAGAGAGCTTTTTGTGTATAGTACATACACTATATTTGATAAAACTTTATACATAGAACCTTTTTGTGAATAAAATTTTCATTCTTTCAATCTTGTTATTGTGTTTTCTTGTTATTATTTATTTGAACCCAATAAATTGCGTCTTTTATGGGAACTAGAAGAAGAAAGTCAAGAAGAAGTGTAAGGTTGAAAAGATGACCACAAAGTTTAGGGTTTTACACAAGTGGAGGGAGTAGACTATAGCAAAATCTTTGCACTTGTGGTAAAATATTGTTTGATAAGGATTTTGATGTCAATTGATAACCAGTACAATCTGGGGTTGGAACAATGGGACGTGAAGACACCTTTTTTGCATGCAATTTTGGAGGAGACTATTTACATGCAACAACATGAAGGTAGGAGAGAGATTATTTCGTATGGTAATGGAGTAAGGAACATAATATATAGGATGATCTATAGCAAACCAGATTTGGTGCATGCTGTGATGATTAGCAGGATCATGGAAGATCTTGGACATGCTTATTGGGGCTTTCAAGTGGGTGTTGAGGTACATGAGAGGAATTGTATCGTCTGGTGTATAGATGATCCACCGATGGAGAAAAAACTATGAAAGGTTTATAGACGCAAACTATACAAGAAATGTTGATACCAAAAAGTCCTTTTTTTGGATACATTTTTACATTGTTTTCTTAGTGGCTTTATCTACTACCGAGGCCAAATGTATCACACTCACAGAAGGAGTGAATGAGGCATTATGGCTGAAGGAGTGTGTGACTATTGCGATAGTCAAAGTGTCATCCATGTAGATGATCATTAGATCTACCACAAGAGGACTAAATACATAGACTTAGATTGCACTTCAGGAGAGATGTCTTTGAGTCTGAGGAGGTCATGATAGTGAAGGTAGCTTCATATGAGAGCCGATGAATGTGTTTATAAACTTCTTTTCGAGATTGAGATTCAAACCATGTTAGAAGTGGATTAATTTTCTTTTGAGGATAAAGGAAGGAGATGCAGAAGTTTTTCCATGATTTGGAGTTAAGGTGGAGCATTGTGATGATTGATTCTCAAATCATGCGTTCAGTAAAGAACACAAAAGACCTGTCTACTTAGAGAGCGTCTAGTAGTGTTAAATTTAGATAGACCGTTTAATGTATGTATTAATTGATGTTTAGGCTTAATTGCTTAATGATTTTCTATTATTCCATTTCTTATGTTTTATACAGAGAGAGCTTTTTATATATGGTATGATGCACTATTTGTGATCAGACTCCATATATAAAACCTTCCATTAAATAAAAGTTTCTTTCTTCCAATCTTATTCTTGTATTTTATTGTTATCGTTGATTTGAACCCAATATTATTTCATCATCCTTATGCGATTTCATAAACCACATGTTTCCTATGCAGGTAGTTGAGCGCATTAAAAAGTATTTTGATCTTTTGGGAGGTCCAGCCACTTTCATCCAGGTTTTGTAACTTTCTCTTGCACAATTATTTTAACACATAAATGGATGCATGGCTTCAAATCAAGGGAACTCGATCTCATTTATGCAAAAGTAAAAAATATAAAACAATGAAAGGAAAGAAACGTTTAAACTCAAAACTTGTATACCTTAAATTGAAATTATGAGAAGCATTCTTGAAGAAACATGTTTTAACTGATGAAAGACTAGACTAGTATTATTCAAGGGTTGCTGCTATCAAATCCAAGTTATTTGGTTTGGTGTTGCTGATACATGTCAGCATTTCATCTTGGTTAAGCAGAATTTTCTTGCATGCATGCATTCATCTGTTACTTATTTCTTCTATCTAATTGGTGACTTTTCTGGTTTTACAGGCTGCTGTACCTCAGATAATTGCAAATACTGAAGAGATTTTCTTCAATAAAACCATTGACAATTTAAGGCATACTGCAGATATATGTTGCACAGAGATAAAGGATATTCCATGCATTTTTTGCCCTTATAGACCAGAAGGGTCCATGGCTATGATGGTGAGAAACTGAGGATTCATCAATTTATGGTTCTTTGGGAGGAGAATAAATGTCTTAACAGGGGAACTCATTTATTATTTGTTCTTGAATGCAGGTGAAACTAAACCTTTCACTTCTAGAAGATATTAGTGATGATATAGACTTCTGTTTCAAACTTGCAAAGGAGGAATCTGTGATCATTCTTCCAGGTACTGCCTTATCTCCTATTTGGAGAGTAATTTCCTTTATGCAGAAAAATAAATTTTAATTATAATAGCATTTAGTTATTTATTTTTTGTAATGTACAAACTAAAATACCAGTTATCTTAAGCATGATTCCCAAACAAACTTGGTAAAATGAATTTTTTAACAAAGAAAAGTGTGCATTCTTTGCAGGAACTGCAGTAGGGCTGAAAGATTGGCTTCGTATTACCTTTGCTGCTGATCCATGTGCTCTTGGAGAGGGTATGAGAAGAATGAAGTCTTTCTGTCAAAGGCATGTAAGAAAATTGTAAAAGCATGAGTAATAAAATTATTATAGCATAAAATCTCATTAGAGATTTTTTTTATTCAAATAGAATATTTCTTTCTTGGATAAATAAAATAAAATGAGGTACTTTAGAGGTGCTCCAACCTTTATACAAAACACTCAAAACAAAGTTTCTTAACACCCAACTAATTAAGGATTCACCAGACATTACAACACAATAGAATATATCTAATATAGGTTAATTATCAAAATAAATAAAATTTTAAAAAATTACGAAAAGAGTATATCGTGTCAAGTTGATACGAAAAAATTGTGTAAGTTGACACTATATATAAATTGAAATTATATCAATCTGACACGATTTTAGTGTAATTAGATTTCAACTCAAATTTCAGTGTTAGTCAATAAATTTTAAAATTTTATCCATTTAAATAATTAACGTATAAAATTTGTATAGTCCCTCACATATTGCAACATTATTTAAGAGGCAATTCTCTTCTTAGTGCATCATTATCCTTATTCAAATCTTAATCTCTGTTTATACTCATAGTGACCATAAGCCTCGATATAAATTACTCATTTTCACTCATGTTGCTTCCCAACTTCAAAATCAAACCAAAATGTGTGTTTATCACCCTCCTACACACACATAATATAATATATGCTTCTTAGTTTCTTAATTTTGATTTTTAATTTGAAATTAAATTTCAATATTTCTTTTTAAAAAATTATATAAAAAAAACATGCTATCAATATAAATTTATAGAATCAAGATTCTCTCAGTCCCAACAAAAAAACTGCACACCATGCAATAACAACTCTAATAATGAGAAACAAAGGAATTGTATTTTAAATAGTGTTTTACTGAAGAAAATTATCAATTATATATGTTTTGCAATTGCTCTTGTATACCCATAAATGATCAAAATTCATTATATATCACTAATGGAGACACATTACATGCTGTTTCCATTTTTTTATATGACAATAAAAAAACATAATTATTAAAATAAAAATCTATTACTAAAATTTATATTAAAGTGTTAAAAACTATGTTAATAAAACTAGTTATAAAATAAATCTTTTAAGACTGCTATGTAAGCAATTTCTTACATATCATACAATAACAATTAAATAATAACTAAGTTTAAAAATAAAAAATAATTAATCATTATATTAATTAAATTAAATACTAAAAACTTATTAATATCTAATTTTAATATCTAATGTGATTTTTATTATTAATAAAATATTATAAAATAATTTTTAAATTGGTATCTAAATTAGCTATTAAAGTTTTAGCTACTAATAAGAGTTTGTAGTTAAAACCCTATTAGCTAATAGTTAGATATCAATTTAGAAACTATTTTGTAAATTTTTATTAATAATACAAACTATTCTAAATACCACTAATTTTTTAGTTTATAGAAAAATCTTTAATCTAGTCAATATAGTGACTAATTATTTTTGTCTTTAAAATTAAATTTTATTTAATAATTTTTTTTATAGTAATTAATAAAATTGATTGTATTTATAACTGTAAAAACACACCTATATATATAAATAAATAAATAAAAGAACATCTACATTATTAACGGTTAATGATTATAGATAAATATAAAATATAATTTAGATATATGTTGCATACTAATTTATTTATTTATTATGTTGTTAAAAATCTATTAAAAAATAATTGAAAACTGAAAAAAAACAGATAATTGATTAAAACAAATAAAATTTGAATTAATTTTAATATTATTTTAGAACCGTATGGATTTGAAACTTCAGAACTATAATTCAAATCGAACTGAATGAAAATTAATTATTTAAATATTTTTATAATACATATTATTTTACTCATACATTAGAGTGTATGATACAAACAATACAATATTTTACAATCTAGTTTTATTTTATCTAGTTTTATTTTATGTATGATCAGATGATAAGTACATAAAAATAAGTTAACCTCGTATATCACATAAAAACATATATACTTATTCTATGTTGCGGAGAATGTTTATCACTTTTTATATGGCAAAAAAAATATGCTAAACGTAGTATAAGTCAAAGTCAACATAATTTTTTTTTGGAGTTTACGTTAAAATAGTCTTTCTTATGAAATTTCCTAATACTAAGCATTGATAACTTTGGAAAAGCCTATCTACCTTGTATGACTATGCACGAGTAGGCAAAATCAAGTTAAGACACACTCTCAAAGGGAAGAAAATCTCATCCAACTATAGGGAAGATTACATGAAAGGAGAAGAGAACATTTAATGATATATGGAATGAATTTAATGCATCGTACTCGAGCAAGCTTTTTAGATGTAAAAAGAAATCGAAAAGAGCTGAAGTTGCTAAATGGTTAGAAAGAAGCAATCTCTCAATGGCAACTTTCTTCAATAGATTATATAATGCAACTCAAGGCGAAGAAGCAAGTAAGAGATTATGTGATACAGTGCAAAAACACTATGAAAATTTATAAGCCAACAAATAGCCTCAAGAAAAAAACTATTAATGTTCACTTCAACAAGAAGAAAGAACATCAATCTTATATCCATCAATAGATGATGATCAACCTCTCTAGTGAGTAAACGTTTATGATTAGTTAATCACTAGTTATATAATAGTGGTTGTTTAGTAAAGAATGATTGGTTATTAGCTAGGAGTGATTGTTGTTCAAATGATACTTGTTTAAGCCAAAAGTGGCTTGTGAAAGAATACTTGTCTAAGTTAGAAGTGACTTGTAGAAAGAATACTTGAACGAGATCAATTAAGAGTGGCTATAAGCTCAAAGAATCATCGCTAATCCATGAGTTTCATTTGAAAGAATACTTGAACAGGGTCAGCCATGAACTAATAATGGACCTTTTTAAGGACCACAAATTAGGCTTTGAGATAAAATAGAATTTTTGTACTTTTGTTAAATTTTTGGTTTTGGGACTCTATTGGACATTGTTATTGTTTTTTTATTTGTTTATATTGTGCCTTGTATATGTTTCTATTTTTCTTGTAATTAGAGACTTTCTAGACTTTAGTTTTGAGAGACTTGTTGGATGAGCCTTATTTGTATTTAGGCTCATAAGTACAAGGTTCATAGTATATAAGCTCTTTTTAGACCGTTGTACTCATTATTTTCTCACATTTTTAAAGTGAGAATTCTTTCTAAGTTCTTGATTAGAAATCTTGGTTCTTATTTTGATTTTCCAATTCAAAATAGCGAATCTTTCTCTGCTCATCAATTCCGCTTGATTGTGGCATCAATTAAGATAGATTGAAGTTTCTTCATCTCTAATCCCTTCCGCATTTTCTATTTTGTCAATCTTTCTATTTTAATGTCAATTTTTTGTGGTACGAACAAACATTTTTGATGGTGTAAATAGCAATTTGTTTTTTCAGTTGCATGAGATTTTTTGTTATGCATTCTTCATTCTTACTGTGGTTCTTTGATTTTGTGTTACAATTGTCCATTTGAATCCTCCTCGAATGATTTTTTGTTGAGTAATTGTTCATGATTCACGTGAAATTGAATAAAGGTTTATGGTGATTTTTCTGTGTGAAACATGATTTGAGTGTTCGTTGAGTGTTCGTCGAAAAATTCATCTTTGGAATAAACAAGAGAGGTGAAATTCGAGTGAAGTATTTGTTCTCGAGATCACAGAATTGAAGAACTTATCATTGTCTCGTGCAATCTCGGTGAACAATTTTTTCTGATATTTCTAGAAATAGGTGCTTCATCAGTGAACAGTGGTTAGCGGTTCTTCATCTTGAAACAATGCAACTATTGTAGTGTGACTGAATCTTAACAACAAAGAACTGTTGCATCTCAATTTTACAATAAAATCAGTAATTAGTGATCAAGTGTGTTGTGTCGTTGGCATTAATCAATGCAAACACGAGTAAAATAAGAGAATACGAGTTGATTGATGCACAAATTCCAGCGATTCTAGTGAATATGGTGATCAAAACAGTGCACTCAGTAATATTGAAAGGTGATTTGGAGATTACGCGAGAATCAATTATGTGGTGTTGTTTGGTGGAATTATTGATTGAATTGTCTAACGAGTGCTTTGATCATTTGAAGAAATAATTTTCGATCTAATTTTGATTTCAAAAGCTTGAATAAAGATGTTCATGTAATGAAGATTGGATTTTATTCTTGAGTGAGGCAGGTGAAGTGTTGGTGTTGAACTACAACATGTAAAGTTGGAATAATTCAACAAACAGTGGCATACAAGTTCAAAACCAGCTGAACTGCTATTGACTATTGTTAATTTTGTTGGTTGGCTGCATCTGTGCAGTTTTGGTGCAATATGATTATGATTATGGATTGAATTATTTTGTGCCTTTGTTCTTTTGATTGGTTGCAGATGAATCCTAGGTGTGAGGTTTCTCCATTCTTACTATTTTGAAATATTTTTTTAGTTTACTTTAAATTGAGTCATATGTTCATAATTTTCTTGACTTTTAATTATGAGATATAGTTTTGTGAGTTAAACCATTTTGTGGCTTATATGCAAGCTAATGCAATTTACAATTTAATTCTTGAAACTTTGATGAATGCTTAGTGCTTTGGATCACTCAATTGATTGAGTTCCTTCTTTGAATCTTGTTGTCCCTTGATAGTACTCTGAAACAAGCTGAAGAATTGGTTCTAAACCTTCCAATATTAATGCACCTTGATCATTTAAGAGTTTCAAAAAGAGAAAAAATTAACAAAAGCTAATTTGAAAAGGCTAAACTCAAATTCATAATATGCACTGGACAAGAATAAAATGAAGTTCAATAAAATAACAACAATTAATGTTCAAGAAGAAAAGATAGCACTCAAAAGGAACCTACTAACAACACTAGAATTGATTCAAAAACAAAAAATAGTACTAAAACTGCAATGGCAGTGGTGCTTCTAGGATTTATGTAAAATGTCGTGGTTCAAATTTTATGTTCAAATTTTAATCCCAAATAGCTAACACAACAAAGATGTGATCACAAAATTTTAGCTCAAACTCTTCACTAGATTCATTGTCGTAATTGAAAAACATAGAGCAAATTCAACTTTAATAAGAATTTTCTATGCAATAAGGAATACATTCGCAAATATCAAATAACTTATGTGCATTTCAGCTAAACATTTCACAAACACTTAATGAACTCAACTAAACTCATGAATTAATGATAATTACGGAGAAACAAGGCATTAACAACAACAAACACATATTATAAATTGAAAACAACAAAAAATTAATTGATTAAAATTGATGAAAACTCAAAAACAGCAACAACATATGTACCCAACTCTAAAAACCAAAGAACTTATATGAATTTTTGTTGTTTTCGGTTCAGTGAAGGAATTGAATTGTTTTGAACCGATTAAATATGAATATAAATTGATTAAATGGTAAAAAACAAATTAATCGATGAAAATGGAAGGAAACAAGTCGAAACAGTGAAGAACATTTCAGAACAGTGAAGAACCCACATGAATAATGAAGAAAACAAAAGACTGAAGACTTATGATTTGTACTTTGAAAAAAAAAAATGCAAGTTTTTGTGAGATAAAGAAGAAGAAGAAGAATGATTATTTTTTGAATACTTACCTTGGTGTGACCTTTCCTCTTCCTTCTTATCATTCCATGTGGAATACGAAGAGTTTCTTTCATAGGAATTTCTCCTTTTAAGTTGAGTTTCCACTCTTAGAATTATAGGCCTTAAACAAAAGAGGCAGTGAATTGATTTTAAAAGATTTTTGCAAGTATTGGAGGTAGAGTGAATGACTATGAAGAATCAATCAATTAGAAAACTATTCAGCCAAAGAGAAAACTATTTTTAGTTTGATTCCAAAAAATCAACCAGTTGTTAACCAGTTGTTTATACTAGCAGTTTAGAAAATCAAAGCTAAAGCAGTTTAAAGAGTGTAAGGATAGAGAGGTTCACACAAGATGTTTATACTGGTTCAATCTTAACCAAAAGCTACATCCAGTTCTCAGCTAACCACTGAGAATTCACCATGTAATCAAACCTAGAGTACACAACACACACCAAGAGTGATCTTGAACTCCTCAAGAACACACACCACTCTTTGGCAAAACACAGTTTCTAGAACAACCCTCTAAAATTGCACCACGCCAGATCACATAGAAATACAATGATTAAAGAAGAAGGGAATAGAATACACCTGGGTAAAATCAAAGATTAAAGTTCAGAATTACAAGACAATCCTATTCCACACTTTGAGATGATCCAAAAGCTCTTTAAAATCTTGAAAACTGATTTTGTTTTATCCCTTTTTCTTAGTTTATGACTAGGAGCGTAAAACAACCCTTTTATACTCCAAACACATGGTCAAAGCATTTAATTCAAGAACCAAAAGCAATTTGAATCATTTAAAACAAATTGGTACAACTTAAGTTTTCAGAAAAACAACCAGTTGAACTCTTGAAACAACCGATTGAATTGGTTTGATAACAAAGTCATGCTTTTCAAATCCTTTTCAAAATCCACTAAGTGTAAAGCAACCAGTTGAATCGACATTTCAACAGGTTGAATTTTCACACTCTTTAGAAAACACATATTTTTCAAAAGGATTAAGATTCAATTAACCATGGATCATCATAAAGAGTGGATTAACAAATTCAAATACTTCTAGACACACACACAACCAACAGCAAGGTCTTCAAGCATTCCTCTTGGATTTTGAGACATCAAAGCACCTTGTTCAACATCCACCTTCTTAGCTTTGTGGACAACTTCCTGCAAAGATTTATAATGATAATATTCCACAACATCTTGAATATCTTGGTTTATCCTATTTAAGAATCTTGTCATGGTTGGGTCTAAACCTTCATCTACCTCATTTCACAAGAAGAATTTCCATCTCCTTATACAACTCCTCCACACTTTTGTGTCCTTTCTTCAACCTTTGAAGTTAAAGGATCAATTCTCTTTTATAGTGTGTGGGTATAAACCTTTTCCTCATACAATCTTTAAAAGCATCCCAACTGACTATTGGCACCCTTTCTCAATATCATTAGTCATTTGGTTCAACCAAAACAAAGCACAACCTTCAAATTCTAAAGTAGAAAATTTAATAATGTTTATTTTAGAAATTCCATAAGAAAATAAAATTTTATTATACTTTCCTCTCTCATTCTATATACAATTTGGGATTGGAACTACCTACAAACTTTGGAAATCTAATATTATTTTTATTGAATTTATCTTTATTTCTAGCCCCATGGTGGTGTCTTCTTCCCTTTGGAACTCTTCTTTCTTTGTAAAAATCCTCCATATATGTTTCAACATTTGAGGAAGTTCTTGATGTTCTTCTTCAGCTCCTTTCATTTTGGAGATTTTATGCTTATAGTCTTTATTGTTCCAAGAGTTGAGTTGGTGGAGATGCTCAAGGGTCATTTAAGGTCTATCAATGTTACCCTTTCCTCCTCTTCTAGGCATTTAGGAACTTTAAGAAATCCCTTCAAATCAAGTAAAAATCTACAACAAAACTAAAGTCCTAGTCACTCCATAAGTGTTTGAATTTAAAAGTATTTTTGGTTTTTCTCTAAAAGATGTATGATAATTTTTACTCAAAAGAAAGTTCAAAAGTTTTAAAAAATTTCTTCAAAGTTGAAATAAAGAAATACTTTCTCTTACGTGAAAGAGGAAACAAATCTAAATGCACTAAGAACCTTTAAATTCTAAAAAATTTAAGACAAAATCGATAAAAAACACTAGAAAGAGCCCCAATTGAGGCCCACACAGGCTTATACTAATTACAAAGCGAAATATATACCTATACATGTATCCACGCTGATAAAAATAACTATACTTGTATTAACATTTTTTACAAGATTAGAAAGGGAGAGAGAATTATTTTACAAGACTATAAAATCTAAAGAATAAGACTCTTATTTTTCTTGGCTTCTTCTTCCACAACCCTTCTAGCCATTACCCTTGTCAATGGCCCAATATGAGGTGCTTGATGGTCCTCTGTCACCTAACATGTGACTCTTAGAAGAGTCATCATTACTTTTCCTATATTCGAGGAACTACCCATGTGTACTCTCCAATTTTAAGGAATTATCATTAATAATCATGCTTAGTGGAGTTAACTCTTGATTAGTAAAATTAACTCATTTTTTGTCTCTTATACTCCTAGGTCGAGCTTCCTATCTATAAAAGGAAGTCTTCTCCATTTGTAAAACTCACCCTTGAATATTGAGTGAAATTCTCTTTGTGAGTTCATATATTTGAGAATCTCAAGAGTTCTCTTCTCTTGCTTTTGTTCTCATTTCTCAAGTTGTGAATCTTCATGCACTTGTCCTTTTATTCTTCATTAAAGGTCGTGTGTTCTTACTCCTTTATAAGTTGTCCTAATCTTTGTTTATTTTTTCTTATACAAAAAGAACAAAACTGAGAGCATTGTTGAATTTCTTCATGTGTTTGAATTTCATATTTGTTATTAGATCATAGGTGTTGTAGAAGCCTAGGTGGAGCAACTTCTTTGGTGGACTTAAGAGATAAGAGAAGACATCGAAAATAGTGCAAATAGTCAAGAGAAAATTCAAGAAACTTTATTGTATAGTTTTACAAAATTGTGAAAAAAATAAATGGAAATAACAAGTGTAAACCGAAATTGAGAAGAAAATTTCCACAGCTAGGAGAACCTAGACGGTCTAAACTTATTGTAGTCTTTTCAAGAGAGTTTCAATATTAACAAAGACTTAGATAAAATAATCACACACACATGTGTGTGTATATATTATATACAAAAACATATTATGTGTTATTGGTGACTTCAATTGTCCCCGAGTGGAGGTCAGGTGGACCAAGTCAAAATTGAATTGTGACACTTGGGTTGTTATGCTCTTAAATAAAAAGAGTTTCACCATAACTATCAGTTATAACCTAGTGGTAAATGCTCGATCCAAAAATTGGTATCAAAACGAAGGTCACGAGTTTGATTCCTAATGGACAATTGTTGAGGGAGGAGATTTTGCAAACGACATCAATTATCCCGTGGTGTAGGGCAGGTGTGCAAAATCACATTCAAATTGTGGCGCTTGGGCTATTACGCTTTTAAGTAAAAAGAATTGTGCCTTGATTTTCAACTACAACTTTTAGCCTAGTGGTAAGCTCTTTATTTAACAAATTATAAGATTAAGACTTGTGTCTTATGATAATTAAACTCTTTTTTGCCTTAATAAAGAGAACAAAAAAATTTGCTTTCAAGTCTTACTCAATGGGCCACTTTATGTGATGTTATCCTATTGGTTCCAAATCTCAAATATGATTTTTTGGTGATTGAAAATGTACCATTGAAAAACTCCTTTCATGGCTTTGATGTCCATTTCTTCTTCATCTTTTTGTTTAGGTTCCATTACTCAACACCATAAATAACAAAATTCTCATTATTTTGGATTAGATATAATCACTAAACTCTTTTATATATTTTGATCATATTTATACATACATATGTATTTCTCTTCTATGTTGATATTTAATTTGTATGCTCATTGGTTATTGTGACTTGATCAACCATAAACTATTTGCAATTGTATAAGTTTGGAAAACTCTTATAAGTTATTGAACTAAAATAAGATAATCAATAAGTCATTTGTTTAAAAATAAAAAATAACTTATGGATCATTTTTAATCCATCAACTTAATGCAACTTTTTTTATCTTGAGTTGATTAGGCATTATGATTCATTATGATATATTTCAGTTTGACTAAAATATATTCAAGTATAAGTTTTCTCATGATAAGGATTCATCACATTGAAGATAAAAAAAAAATTATTTAAAAACTTAATAGAACAAGAGTAAGGTAGTAAACTTATCCCAAACAATATTTAAATTATCCATTTATATCAAATTTAGTTTTATTATTTAAAATACAAAAAAAAATATTATAGTACTTTGTTTTAATTCTTTTTAACAGATTGATTTTCTGATTACTATATAAAAAACAGAAACTTAATCAGATTAGTTTTAAAACCAGTGAGTGATTTTCCATAACAATGTAGGCACTTTAACAACAACAAAGATTAAGAAAGATTTTACAACACAAAATTCAAATTTGAATCTTTAACCAACAATCTTGAAAAGAATATGAATCTTTAACAAAGTTATTTTGAAGATTTTATTACTCTTTTCAAACAGCCAACACATAGATTGAGGTATCCACAAGCAACAAAAACCTTTTTCAAAATCTTTAAGAAGAGTATATGACAGTCCAGAAATAACAGATTCAATTTAAAATTAACAGATTTATTTGCATAACAGATTATCAAATATGCAGAATTGAGTGCAGGGATTGAGAAGAATAAGGCACACACAATTTATACTGGTTCACTCATTCAGAGCTACATCCAATCTCACCTCACAACAAGTCGGAATTCACTAAACCAAACCAAAAACACTTACAAACACTTTGTGGTTCTTGAACCCTTCAAGAACAAGACATACAATGTTGAAAAACCGTATTTCAGCAACACTTGCACTTCAAGAAACCCTATCAAGAAGTGTCTATACAATCACCTTTATACAAGAAAGAATAAGGAAAGAAAACACATGAATAAAAGATGCAAGAAACCTATACCAGAACCACAAACTTTGACCAAGACACACAATGAACAAGCACACTTGAATTTTTAAGAGAACCTTTAAAGAAAACATTCAAAGCTTTTATCTCTCAAAGAAAAATATTTGATATGTGTTAAAAAACGTGATCACTCAGTACCTTTACATGTGAGATGTGGCTCTCTTTATATAGAAAATAATTTATAAACATTTTTCAGAAAACAGTTGAAAGTTGTTATAAAAAGAACAAGTTGAAGTTAAAATAAATGGATTGTTTTTTGAAAAAGCATAAGATGATTTTCAATCCAGTTTCAGCTCAGCTTAAATGATAATAAAGGGCATCAACAAACCTTTTGGTCCTCTAACAGAATTTTGAAAAAGCTTTAATAAAATAACACCAGTGTAGAAAGAATCTATAGTTTTATAATAAACAGATTTATATTTGTGCAGAAAACTGATTTTGAGAAAACTTAAGGTAGTTGATAGAAGAACTTTGAAAAACTTTTTGTGTTTGATCTTACCACCTTGGTTAGGGACATGAAGTAGGCCACCAAGCAAAACATCACCTTAAACTAACTCTAACCTACTATGACCACTAATAACATCATCACTAATCTTCAAAGCAAACAATACAATTTTCTACATCAAACACACTAAGACATGCTAAGAAGAAGTTTCATCCATCTTCAACACATAGTATCATCACAAGATCCAATAAATTTGACAGTGTTGTTATTTTTTTTTTTTTATAAAACTCATGTTAGACATTACTATGAATTTTTGACATCCCAACTAACCTAACCCCTTAAAATCCATCAGTCATTTGTCATCACATAACAACATAAAAGAGAAAAGAAAGAAATACAAAATTTGGGAAGACCAAACCAAAAACCATGTAATAAAAAGGAATAAATGGGGAATAAAGAAAATTGGTATTTGTTATGGAGAAAATCCAAACTAAGACAAGAAGGCATAACAAAGTACCATAAAAAAGCTCAACTTATTATCAACACCCAAGTTAGCTAATTTATCAGCACAATTATTTCCTTCCCTTAAAATTGTTAGAATATATGGCCTTAAACGAGAGGGGAGAGAATTGTTTAAGAGAGGTTTTTGAAAACTTTTTCAGTTTTAACAAAATTCTTTGTGTGAATCCAAAATAGGAATCAAGTTTGCCAAGAATTTAAGCACTAAAACAGCAAAGCACATAAAAACAATCGGTTGTTTTTTCGAAACAATCGGTTGTTTATATCAACAAAGCTTAAAACAAAAATTAAAAGAGTTCAGAGTAAGAGAGAGAGATACACCAACAGTTTATACTGGTTCACTCTTAAGCCAAGAGCTACATCCAGTGATGGATTTGTGTCTTCTTTTTTCAGTTTTTGAAGTGAATTTACGGAAGCTCCATGAATTGATGGTGGAACAAGGATCTCATGTAGAGAGTTGGACTCCTTAAAGATGCATGTTAAGTATGAAGAGTGAGTGGTGAGGCCATCTCACTTGGAGGTGAAAGTTTCAGAAGATTAAAAGCCTAATCCTAAGAAGTTTTAGGCAAAGAGTGAGAATGGAACAAATTTGGCAGCATTTCACTAATGAATTAATCTTGCACTTACATGACCCAAGCTCCTCTATATATTGTTGAACCTTGTGATGTTCAATGTTTTGAAGAATCCAAATCCTTTGAAGGATGTTGAAGCCTCTACTTTGCTTGATGTTGCTGTGCTTGTTTAAGCTTTGTTCTGGGGTAGTTTATATGT
>Ga0123342_1002961_pt1 | contig 27825 bp, 13 predicted proteins | sample Turbeawhitnodule_FD_89960 | JGI IMG/M metagenome (GOLD analysis project Ga0123342, IMG submission 89960) | Root nodule microbial communities of legume samples collected from Mexico - Turtle bean Mexico white nodule | ecosystem: Host-associated > Plants > Roots > Nodule | place: Mexico: Nepantla... | reverse complement strand
CAAATAAGAGTGTACTGATTTTGTTTCGGTTGTCCTCTATTCTGCCACCACCCTGGCCTGGGTCAGGACACCAGAATTTCCAACGAAGATTATTTCCTGTAATCCATCAGGACCAGTTTCTAACATAATATCAAGAATTAGTCAGAGGGACCTCAGACACTGATACCCAGATTCACCGATAATATTCAAGCACTAAGGTCAAGAAACTGCAGCAGAACAGAGAAGAACATGCCGAGAACAGGTTATTTGCAAGAATCACACATTGCATAATTTCGGTTTAAACCAAATAAGACTCAAAATTCAGCCATCAACACTCAAATTTGGGTCATCACATATTTGGTCAATGTGAAGAAAGAGAAAACACCTCAAGTGCCATATTACAGGCAAAAGAAACCCAACATAATTTAAGACTCATACAGTTCTCCAGAAAGAACTAGAAAAGAAACTCACCAATTCCAAGAACAAACACCTTCATAATAATAGTGCATCACCCAACATAGGCCTTCAGTGTATTTCAAGACCTAAACAATAGACTGTAATAAGAAAACCTTGACCTCCATACGAACCAAAATTAGTGACACTTCAATTCATTAACTTACAACATCTTTTCGTATAGCTTCAAGTTCCTCGGGAGTTTTAGCAGAAAATTTTTCCTCATAATACCTCTCTCTCCAACCCGGTTCTCCCAACTTAATCTGTTGAAAAAAGAAATATAAGCTAAAATCAAAATAATTTAAAAAAGACAAATAGAATTAACTTTCTACAAACAAAAAAGCAGTAGAGTCACAATTCCAAGCTTTATATATGAATGGATGTCATACTTATCAAAAAAAGTAAGCAATAAACTAGATACAAAAATAATTTATAGGCTTTTGCACATAATCAATCCACCAAAAAAGAGGTGGTTTTGACACTATATGCTAAGACAAAGAGGTGGTTTTGGCACTATATGCTAAGACTAGCACAACTATGAGCTAACAGGTTGATTTCATAACTTGGAACTTTTTATAGGTCACATGGCAACAACTCCAACCATTCTCTCCAGCATACAAGAGTAATTGTTCTAAATGAATCAACACTTTCAGATAAACAACTACAAATGGATAATCCTTCTAAGGCATGCGCTTTAAATTCAACACTTATTCTTTGGGAGTGAAGAACATGCAGATCCATAATTTAAAAAATTATAAAGATCAAAGACTCAGTTAATTTTCTTGAGTTTTATTTTATGTTTTTGGTACATTGAAGGTTCATCAAGGACTCAACTGGAAAAAAAGCTATTACAGTGATAAAATTAATCTATTACAGTTTGTTTCATCAATTTAATTATTTAATATTTCCTTCCCTTTTTTCTTTTATAGAGAAGTTAACTAATCAGCATCAGCATAAATAACAAAAATGCCACATTGCTTGTAATCTGCTTCCTGTTGTCAAATATTTGTACAGGAAACAAAGAAAACCAAGTAGTTTTCAATGTTTTCTGATCTTTGCAAACAGAAAACAGATTGAAAACAAAATAAGAGTTTTGTAATTAAACAGTTAAAATCGAAAATGAAAACAGGAAACACCCACGGATAATTCAAATTCAGCTCCAAAGCACATAAAAACGTTTAAAAAATGTAAATATAATTTAAACAGGATATAAACAATACAATATTCACGCAATTCTAACTATCATGATCCCCACTAACACAAGGTAGACATGGCAAAATTACTGCAATGTAATTAAATCCTTAGGGTTTAATAAAAAAATCACAGGCAGGATAATTTATATACTATTTGTTACTTTAAAATACAAATAACACCGCAATTAAAAATGTCTAGGAAAACTAAAATACTAAACAAAAAAAAGGTAAGAACTTACCTTGTCCTCTTCAGCTTTTTTTGAGTTGAATACATCAGATTTCTCACGAAGTATCTCCTTCAATTTTGTTTTCAATTCATCTTTATTATCATGAACCTGAAATGTAAAGGAATACTAAACTCAGTCAGACAACAGAGGAGATAACCAGCTCATTGTAAAAACCTTACAACTTAACATAACAATGAAAAGATAATAAAGTGCATCTAATTCCTCGCCAGGCTCGTACCCAGTAATAGGTTAGCCCTTATATTAGTTCTAAAGAATGCCTCTCCTGAAGCAGGAAAACATACTTCTATTTCAAGACTATTCTCGGCTTCAACAATAGCAGCAGCAACACTTGCTCCTGAAGATAACCTAACAACTTTACGAGGTCTCTCAAAGGGTTCTTTTTTGTCTTTTCTAACTGATGAGGACATGTGAGAATTATAATGCCCAGATTGCTGAAATGGTGAAGGAGTTGGAGCCAAAGCAAGACGAGAACCATGGAATTGTGAAACTGCTACTAAAGAGTCTGGTTGAAATTGAGGCTCGGCATCATCTCCCCTTCTCCTTTGTGGCTTTCCATGCTTTATTCTCGCAGTTTGTTGCTGAAAGCAGAATAATAAATACAAAAGAAGAATCACTTCAGAACACAATCGAACATCTACAACTAAGAGGAAAACCATAAGGCTTAATGTTTATTATCTCTCACTACTCAATATTATGACAAATGTTGAACAGTCACTTCCTCAATAGTGTGACATATACACACTGATAATAAGCTCTAATTGATGATCTCTGTATAAATCCAGTCCTTAAAGGATAAAGAAAGAGATGCAACTAAACAGACCTGGTGCAATCGAGCTCTTTTCTGGAATATTTTATCTTCGTAAGATCCAATAGCCTGAATGAAGTGCTCCACCCTGCTCAAATTTATCTGAGAAAAGGCAGTAAAGAAAAGAAACAAATTGTAAATGAACATTATTTAGATGTAAAGAGGCATCACACAAATCACTCCAGTTGCCATCACATACCATGCTTCCATTGGTTAAATAACCACCAAATTCCCTAAATTCTTTCTTGTATACTGCAAGCAGCAAGTTAATTGCACCCTAGGTAAAAAAAAAGTGAAATTCCCAACAAAGATCAGTTACACAATCTAAACCAGCACATAAAAGCATTACACGTATATTAGACAATACAAGACCAATATCATAACACCATAATTACTGCCATACAATAACACTAAGAAATTAAAAAGGATGCTAAAGATTAGGACTTCTATCCACCATAACATTTAGACCATTCTTGAAAATTCTTATCCATTTCTTTGCAGTTAAAAATAGTGCAGTGAATTATGCTATGATTACTTTTGTCTTAATTGATCAACTCAAATAGAACAACTGAGGTTTGAACCGCGGATCAAATTTTCTAATGATTGTACCAATAAACCCATTAGAAATGCCATGTTGACATGATAACACCTTGTGTCTTGCTTCATCCTAGACTACAAAATCCTGCATAACCATTCACACGCTTCAAATTACCTTAAATTTTAGAGCAAAGAAAAAAGAGTTTGATATTTTATTCATGCCTCACCCCAAAGTACTTTAATTAATATTGTTCGCCCTAACAATTTAAGCTTTCTCGATAGTTAGTTCCTTGTTATTTAGACAAAAGAAGAAGCCCACGATTTCCAAAATTGACCCAAATTTTTAAAATTAGCAACCAAAGTCCAAATGCTGAGAAAAACAGCACCCATATATATCCAAAACCGGTTAGGATAAGCGAGGGGAAAATCCATGATTAGCACTTACAAAATAAAGGACCAGTCCTGAAATTTGATTCACTCCAAATATATAGAAAACAGGGGAGAGGGTGAGGGACAGAGGTAACAAGAGATCTAGAATGCCAAACCTCACGAATCTCTAATGTAGGCATATGAGGTAGGAAATCATTGCCGACGAAAAAACACATGAAGATAAAATCATCAACAATGCATTCAAAATCAATCTTGAATGGAGGATTAGGTATTCTCATCTCATACTCCAGATATTCTCTCAGTGTCCAAATATTCAGGAACTGCAAAAGAAAATAAATATATAGGAAGTAAGAATTAAGGGCAAAAGTACCAAAATTATGTTGTCATATTCAATAACTTTAAGAATGTATGAATTTCAGATCAAACCCTGACCTGGAAGGGTTTCTTTGCCACAACAGCCTCTCCTTTTTCATCAAACTTTCCTGACTTCCTTTTTGCCTTTCCTTCACAGTTTGCAGCAAAATGACCCATCTGACCACAGATGAAGCATTTGTCTTGTCCAGGAGTAAATACTACCTGCATTAACAGATTATTTATCAGCAATTCAATCACAATATCTAATGGAAAAAAGCCAAAATAATTACATCAATCATTCCTCACGGTCAACATCATGTATTTATTTAACTGCATTAATAAGCTATAATTCACAGACACAGAACAACTCATCAGACACAAACCTCTCTAAGAATTGAAAAATGAATTTCATGCGTAGCCAATGCCAACATTATCAAATCAGCATCCTGACGTCAGAATACCAAATGCAAAAAACAAGTTAATTACATCTATGATAAATAAAGCAAAGAAGACACTAAGTAAAAGTAAAAAATAAATTGATTTTCTGTTTTTGATTAACAAAATCAAAGATGAATTTTGAAGAGTAACAGGAAGTTGGAAGTGAGATATATACCAAACCATACAGGCAATGACGTGTATTTGGATCATAACCTTTAAGATTTCTCTGAAGACGAATATAGGACATAATCTTATGCTCCCCTTCACCAGGAACATTTGCATCAGAGAGAATAACCTTCAGTCACACACATAAACAATAACATTAGATTAGATCCCCCTCTCAAATAAGACACATTAGCCACAGTCACACAAAATATAAAATTAACTCTCTACCTTAATATTTTTCCAACCAGGGTCATTGTTCAACCTAAGATGAACATAGTACTGAAGTGCAATTGACAAGACAGCCATAAATTCAGTTCCCGGAGTAATGACGTTTGAATCAAAAGTCTGTGACTCTTCTTTAGGTGGAAGCTTTCTGCCCTCCTTCTCAAATTCCTCCCTTAACCTTGCTTCTTCAGCAGCCTAACATGCAAGAGAAAAAGAAGGCAAACATGGGCAAAATTCACATTTAGGCATCTTCTCGTATATTTCACCATTATCTTGACAGATTCAGGGTGGTGACATGTACACCAACCACATTAACCACAAAAAAAGTGATGAAAGCAAGGAACATTTGCAGTATCATCCCAGACTTTTTCAACAGAACTTATATTTTAACACAACACTATCTTCCACTCCAACATCAAGAAAATTTTACCAGTTGATGTAAGCTACAAAATTTTAAAAAAAAAGTATAGATAAATGGATAAATACTCAAGACCAATGCCAGAGCATTCACTATTTGCAATGTCTATCAGTAATCAAACAACGAGCAAAGTTCAAGCTTTCAATTACCAACCAAAAAGTATTGCATGACATTGATTCAACTAAATTGTTGATAACAAGCAAAGAGTGTAAACAATGTTTCAATTGCAGATAGTGGAAAACGGCAGAGAACAAATAATCGGCTATATCATATAGTAGACAGTATCGCAGCATATAGGGAAAGTCACATAATGGTTGAAATATATGATATATAAGTTATACATATATTAAAAACAAAGTTGTAAGCAAACAAAAATAAAACACATAAAAATTGGCATTATATTAACTCAAAAGTTCAATTTGCTGAAAACTTGTCAGAGATGACGAGGATGCAGGGCACATGCCACAACCACAACAATTGCAAGATAGAGATGTCAAATTCATGCAACAATTTATACAACACTTTTTGCCCCTTTCTCTCAATCACATTAGTTATTACATCTTGTACTTCTCTCTCTTTTCTCTTTTCCGCTCTCTTAGTTGTAACTTTTTGTACAGATCGTTGTCCAAATAACATTTTTCTACTAGATACCAAGAAACACAAAAGATCGATGTCTATAACGCATCTCGAAGCATCCAAATGCACACAACACCAAATGAGTGTAAAACGATATAAGCATAAAACATACCGCATCAGCTGCATCTTTCGCAGCCCTAAACCTCCTAGACCGTTGCTGGTTCATTTTCGCCCTCGGCGCAACACCGTCTACGAGTCGAACCAAACAAAACAAATAAACCTCACCAGTAACATAGATAGCGCAATGACAAATCATAAAAATCACAAGAAACAGACACACACCAATAGCCATGTAGAGCAGCTTCCGCGGCCGCACCATGACGAATAGCCTGTCAATGTAGTCGAACATGCACTCAAACACCTCGTCAAACGACGTCGGAGAAGGCTGCATACAAAAAAACAACGCGTAATCGTAAACGTCCACATTCTTGAAATTCAAAAAACGATAAATACATTAATTACTTAAGTTTGGAAGAAGAAATAGTGAGAATGAGAAATGTTACCCTATCCTCAGGGTGAAAGCACGGATGAATAATGCCGTTCATATCGAGGTAGAGATTATCGTATTCGATGTTGTTAGGGTTCTTGTCGCTCGTATCGACCGGGATCTTCACGTCGTCGATGACGACCGGTTCCTCTTCAATTGAGTCCACAACCACCATCGGATACTTCTCCGCCAGCCATCGATAGAACGCAGGGACACCCATCGTTCAGTCGCGAACTCAGATTCAGTTCGCCGAAAACGAAAACCACTTCTCTCTCAAGTCTACAATGAGAAGAAGAATGTGCGAATTGGACTTACACTGATTCCACAGTGCGTGCGTGCGCGGGCGCCGGCGCGGTTCTTTCGTGTTGCGTTATTACACTGCTCTCGCGCGTGTTGGATTGCTAGGTCATACAACCTGAACGAGTGAATAGACGATAATGCCCTTTTCAAAATTGTTATGTGGTAATGATTTTGGTAATATTTTGAGTGCCTTTTTGTCTTTCTACGATTCAAAGGTCGGCGAGCTTTTATTCCCTCCATCCCATTTTCATTGCCATGTTAGAAAACAAAATTGCTATTTATTTCTTAATAAATATTTTTGTATAAATCTTTAAAATAAATATTTTTTTTTTATTTATATCTTTAATGTATTTTTAATGTTATTCTTGTAATTCTGTACTGTTTTCAACAAAACATGATAATTTCCTGTAAAATACATAATATTGATATTTCAATGTTTCATGTCTACTCTATTTTGTCTTTTGTTACAATGTCTTTGACAAGAGCAGCTAAGAAAGTCTCGTTGAAAGCAGGAACGAAGAGATGGCTTTACGGTCGTAAAAAGCGGGTCGGGTTAGTCCGTCGCATAAAATTTATGGACTGATTTTTTTAATCTGGATGGTCCGCAGGTCTGTGGACCAGCCTGCATAAGAAATATTTATTAAAAAGTATAATTTTTTAAATAAAATTTTTAATTTTTTTTATTTAGAAAAATTAGGTAGATGGTTTCATAATACAGGGATGTAAAATATAAGACTGTTTGAAGAAAATATAGGAGTGTGAAAAAAAAAATTATATATTTTAAAGTTATGCGGGCCAATCTGTCCCGCCTCACACGGGCTGCGAGTTATGCGGGGCGAACCTAAGCGGGTTGAAATAAACAACCCGACCCGCGTTTTTTTCAGCGGGTCGCGGACCGGCCTGCATAGCCCGCCCCACTTTTCCACTCATACTTTCTAACCACTTGTTGGATAGATATCACGCTAAAATATTATTTTGGTCCTTTATGTTTTTAAAAATCTCACTTTCGTCATTTATATTTAAAAATGTATATTTTGATCTTTTTATTTTAAATGAAAAATATATTTTTATTAGTTTTATATTGATTTCGTTAATATTTTAAATTTTATTTTAGTAACGATTAAATTTTGACACAATATTTAAATTATTTTTAATATCTTTAATTCTAAATGTATTTTTCATTTAAATTACTAAAATTGTTGATTTTGACCCTTCCTAAAAAATAATTAATTTCTAAAGTAGCGGTTGACCCGCCAATTCTCCTTCTTCACCTTTTTTTTTTCTTAAAAAATATTTGTTTTTTTTTTCCCATTGAAAGGTAAAAAAGACAAAATAGCATTCATAATTGATTTGTCTGTGGGATCTCGAAATTCCATTGAAACAGTTTCGGAGAAGAAAACCAAAACAAAACTACAAAATTAAATCAAACACCGAACAGGCAAAACCTCCATTCGACGCCACATTGTTCTAACGACGTTAAGGTTCTAATTCTCATTTTCTCGTTTGTCTGGATCCACAGTTTTATTTTCATCAATCTCTATTCACAACAACATTTTCATTTCTTTCTGTTATGTATGGACAACGAATGAACAACACAACAATCTTAAATGATAATGTCTGGATTTATTAAAGTTATTAACACACAAATATGTGCAGGTGGTGAGATAATGATCAATGGAGTTTGAGAAAAACGGAAGTGTGACGATTCGCGAGATTTGCGGGAATGGAAGTTGCATGAAAGTGACAGAACTTGAGGCCAAACTTGATGCAGGAAATGTTGAAGAAGCAGAAGCAACATTGCGTAATGGGTTATCAATAAGTTCCGAGGTTCATTTTTGTTTGTTAATTGTATATTCCATCCTTCATGACAATACAAACCAATGTTACAATGTCACATTATTATCGAATGGTCTTAGTATCATTGATTTGTTGCCTCAGTGTTACCATTTTGAATAGGTAGAAACTTATGAGAGATCATTGTTAGAGTGGTTTTACTTAATTGATTGGATTCTTATTCAATTATTATATCTTGACAGGAAGCAAAGGCTCTTCTTGGAAAATTAGAGTATCAAAGAGGTAATGTGGAGAATGCCTTTCGAGTGTTTGATGGAATTGATCTTCAACCAATCATACAACAATTACAAACTTCCCTTTCGGACAAAACACCTGCGAAGAATACTTTAACGTTTGAAGCTATCTACCTAAAAGCCAAGTGTTTACAAAAGTTGAACAAATGTACAGGTATTGACTATTGTTCCAGCTATTGAAAGTTGTTGCTACTTGTGGTTTACTTTTTGTTTCTAATTGGAGACGAATCTTCCATTCCTTGTACACCTTTTTATATTCTAACAATATCCCACCAGATGAAGTTGGCTAATGGATCACACAACATTCTCACTTGTTTAAAAACCAACTTCTAAGGGATATTAATAGATTGAAAATTTTGTTTCATGGATTTATACAGAAGCTATTGATGGGTGTAAGAGTGTTCTGGATGCTGTTGAGAAGACATATAGTCAGGGTAAAGTTGATACACAAGGCGACAATAAATTGCAGGAGATAGTGAGTCATGTAGTGGAGCTCCTTCCAGAGCTTTGGAAGGAGACTGGGTGCTATGATGAGGCATTGTCAGCTTATAGGAATGCCCTACTTGGTCAATGGAACCTTGATAATGAATTTTGTGCAAGAATTCAGAAGGCACTTGCTGTGTTTTTGTTGTACAGTGAAGTGGAGGCAAGTCCACCTAACAAGACCGATGGGTCTTATGTACCCAAAAGCAATATGGAAGAAGCAGTTCTTCTTTTACTGATTATTTTGAGAAACTTCGTCCTTGGTAAGATAAAGTGGGATCCTTCAGTTATGGAACACCTGGTTTTCACACTTTCAACATGTGGAGAAACCTCTATTCTAGCAAAGCAATTTGAAGAGTTGACACCTGGTACATATCAACGCATTGATCGTTGGATTTTTTTAGCTCTGTGTAACAGTGGAGCTGGAGAAAATAATAGTGCTTTGAATCTGCTTAGGATGTCTTTGCATAAACATGAGCGACCAGATGACCTGATAGCATTATTATTGGCTGCCAGAATTTGTAGTGAGGATCCTCATCTTGGTGCTGAGGGAGCAGGTTATGCACAAAGAGCAGTGAATAATGCCCAGGGATTAGATGGGCATTTGAAAGGTGTGGGTCTAAGGATGTTGGGACTTTGCCAAGGAATACAAGCTACGGTTTCTTCTTCTGACCATGAGAGGTCTGAGCTTCAATCTGAAGCTCTAAAATCATTGGAGAAGGCAATTCGATTGGAGCAGAACAATGCTGATCTCATTTTTGAATTGGCTATTCAATATGCTATGCACAGAAATTTGAGTGTTGCTTTATCATGTGCTAAACAGTTCTTTGACAAAACTGGTGGCTCTACACTAAAAGGGTGGAGGTTGCTTGCTCTAGTTTTGTCTGCACAGAAAAGATTTACAGAGGCTGAAGTGGTCATTGATGCAGCTTTAGACGAGACTGCAAAATGGGAGCAGGGGCCACTACTCAGGCTGAAAGCCAAGTTGAAGAACTCTCAATTACGACCCATGGATGCTATTGAAATTTATCGGTACGTTCTTGCATTGGTTCAAGCCCAGAAGAAATCACCCGGGCCTCCTAAACAAGGTTCACAGGTATGATTATGCAATCTTCTCTTCTTCCAACGAATATTATTGCTGAAAATCCAAACAACCTAATTTTCAAGTTTCATTTCTCAAATCCATCATTTTCCTCTTCCTCGAATTCACTCCTTAAACAAACTTACCTTTAACTTTTGCATATAACAATATAGGAAGTAACACATAATTACAATGCCTTAGAAATTGTCCCCATTAGCCTATTGAGAGTCTATGTGTAGGTGTTGTGCATAGCACAAGTAAAACACATTCAATCAATTTCATCCACTATTTCTCTCCCTTTCTTTGTCTTGTTGAGTTAAACAGGAGTCTTATCATCGATCATAACTTGTCATGTCATAGTTTGCCGAAGTGTTCCTAAAACATGGAAATATATTCTCAAGCTCCAGTTTCTATTATAATGTTTAGTAATGGTAAAACATAAACCATTATGCTTATTTACATTAATAATCCTTAAATTATTGTACTGAAAACTAAGCAAATAGGAGAAGTGGTCCAAAGAAATAAAACTTTAGAGTATTCTAATATATTTTTCAGATATTGTACCATACATAAAAAGGAAGTTTTTGTTTCCCCCTTTGATTCCAAAACTATGTTACTTTTATTTTATTAACTCTCTTTGTAGGTGGATGATGCTAAGATAAATGAACTTGAAGTTTGGCATGGTTTGGCAAATTTATATGCAAACCTTTCTCACTGGAAGGATGCCGAAATCTGTTTGCAGAAGGCCAGAGAGTTAAAGGAATACTCACCAGCAACAACACACACGGAAGGCAAGAACAAATCTATATGTTATGACCAGTTTTTCCACACAAAAATAGTTAAATAGAATTTTAACAAAATAATTAGTTGTTATATTAACAAGATTAGATATTATTTTAAAATAAAATTATTAGTATCTAAATTTGTTTATATTATTGATAAATAATTTTTAAATTAATAACTAATTAGATACTATAATTTTAGATATCATGATTTAGATATCAACTTTAAAATTTAAATAATTGGTAGTTAAAACTTAGGTAGTTAATTAGATATTGATTTAAAAATTATTTATTAATAATAAAAATTAATTTAGATACTAATAGTTTTATTAATCTCTAAAACAGTATCTAATTTAGTCACTATAGAAACTAATAATTTTTTATTTTTAAAATTAATTTTTATTTTATAATTTTCTTCTTAGTGGTTTTTTTTACCACAATCAACTTATGTTTTTCCTGTTGTTTTAATCAAATTGACATTTCATATGTTTGAACGTGATTGAACCAGCTATTATGTTCGAAGGACGTGGAGAAAATTTAGAAGCTCTCACTGCTACTTTGAATGCAGTTCTGTTTGAACCAAACTATGTGCCAAGCAAGATCTTGATGGCTTCTTTGATACTGAAAATTGGTTTTAGTGCAGCTGCTTCTGTTGCTAGATGTCTACTTTGTGATGCACTTAGAATAGAACCCACCAACCGCATGGCTTGGTATTACTTGGGTTTAACTCACAAGGCTGATGGTCGAATAACTGATGCTGCTGATTGCTTCCAAGCAGCTTCCTTGCTTGAAGAATCAGATCCCATTGAAACTTTTAGCTCTATGATTTGACTACATTTCTGGATTTCACATATCCATTTATATTTTTGTTGTCACTTTCGAAAATGTATCTTGTTCCAGATAAAAGGGTATACGATTTTAAGTCCAGAACACTCAATGATAATCAAGAGTGAATACACCCTTAAGTGATGTGTAAAAGATGATTTTTTCCTTCTGTCTTTTATGGTATATATTGATAAATCTTGATTTTGATATTGATTCTACCTTAATAAAGTCATTAAGACTAATTAAAATGTATTTTTTTTTCTTTTTTCCATTTTAAATTGTTATAAGAAACTACATTTTGAGAAAAATAGTTGGATTATATCCTAAAGTAGGAAATAAGATAACAATGAGATAATAAACTAATAAGAACTTATGGGATATGAGTTAAATATGTTTTTTTTCTGTATTTTTCTCTAAAATTGTTTTTTTCCTAGTCCAAATTTTGGACCTACTGAATATTTGTAGTAAGAAAACTATTAGAGTGAGTTTCTCATATATTTTTTTTGGCAAACATATTTCTTTTATAAACTAAGATGTTAAAATATTTCATCGATGCAGTGGATATTATAATATTACAATATAGTTCTCACTTTACATCTATTTGTTTCATAAAAAAATACTAAGGTCATATTCCAATAACTTCCTTATTACAAGTATCCAATAGGAATAAAGTTTGGATTAAGGATAAAAATAAATTTTACGATAAGGACGAAAAATATATTTAACTCGTTCATTAATAATATTTTTATTTTAAGTCTTATTTTAATTATTTAATTTATTATAATAAAGAAAATGTAAAAAATATATTTTATTAATATTTACAATATAATTAATTATGCGAAATATAACTATCTTATTAGAAGAAAGTTACTAAAGTAGTTAAGAAAAAATATTATCAAGTCTGGTGGGGAGGACAATTATCAATGGTTTAAAAGAGCTTGAGACCATATGAACTTTATCTAACTTTTAGTCCTAATGGTGAACTATTTTAAGAACTTCAGTTAATTTTCATATAGTTATCTACATATTTATTGTTTTAAATTCACGTGTTTTTGAATAAAAAATAATGCGAGACTCCAACATTTAATAAAATAAAAATAAAACAAATACATTATATTATTTTTTGGTTGAAAGTAAATTAAAATCAAAGAAAATATGTGAAATAAATATTTAAAAATGTATAAAGTGAAATATCTAAAATTAATTTTAATAAGTATTTATTTGCGACCAAACTGTTCTCTAATTTTTTCACCAAATTTATTTGAAACTTGAGATAAATTTGTTTTTGTTGCACAAGTAACTCTCATTTGAAAATAACTTTAAAATATTGGTTACAAAGACAAGGATAACCACTAAACATAAACATAAAGTATATTATTATCTAACTTATTATAAAATAGTTTACAATTTGTTTTTTTAACATTTTTGTTGAGTCATATTCAAAACTTGTTAATGGGTAAAGACTACAAGAAAATCAACTTACATTACATGTTTTTATTTAGGTTGACCTTTCAAAAGAAGTAATGCATACTTATGAGTGAATTTTTTCCTCGTAACTCAAAAAAATATTGCATATGCTTGAGTTATCGTATTCTCATTTGAGCTTCCACTTATCCTCATTTGCATAATATGGTCTAGGACCCATTAGACTCGGAAAAACACAAGTCTTACTCTTTAACCTTTCAATTGTGTTATGATTCAGGTCTTAACTGTTATTCTATATGATCTTCAAAATTTCTTTTAGATTACTTATATAAATTGATTCATTAAGTCATACTCCACATAAAATAATATATTATTATGAAGACCATTTGATTTGTTGATTTTAGTATCCATTAACACCTCCTTTCATTGGGTGTACTATTTTTTTACATCAACTTGAGATAAAAAAATTTAGGAATTGAAATATACATAGACTTATTTAATTTGTGAATTCATTAGTGGATTATACCACCACTCTCCATTGTAGAGAAATGATGTGGCGTCAAATATGGAATATGTTAACAATTTTCAAAGGAATTAACGAAATGATTCGAGGAATAATTGGTTATGAAGTTGGGTGGTGGTGGTTGTGGAAACATAAAAATAAATGATAAATTATGAGAATAGAGGGGTAAACAATTAATGATTTAACAAATAATTGAAGTAAACATTATAGTGCTTTTTATTCATGTAGTAAAATTTGAACTTGGAAACAAAATCTAGAATAGAAGAAGATGACGATAATGATGAAAAGCAAGTTAATGTAAGTTTTTAAAGATATTGGAACTCAATCTATAAAGAAGTTTGAAGTGTTAGAAAGTGATATTTTTGTTTAGGAATCAATCATAAGTATATATAGGCTAAGGGAATAATCATGTATTTTTCAAAACCCCTCACCCTAAGACAACACTCACAATAGGATCAAAGTTTTAATTATCCAATGCATAAAAATCCAAAATACAAAAAAAAAACTTTCACCAAACCCTAACTTTTTCTTCATCTCATTCAGTCCATATTTTTTTTTTTTAGATTAGGACGTCTCCGACTAGATCGTGGTGTCTTTGGGCTTAGGTGCCCAGGTGTGAGACATTCTAGAAGGTTTTGTTAGATTGCAGACGATCCAACTGTTGACAAATAGTTGGGACGTTTGGAGTCGCGAGCTTGTTTCCCTTATAAGGGTGTCTTTTCTGTTAGGACCATTACTTTAACCCAAATACCGAATTATGGATTGGTGCCAAAAATTGTTTGTCCTGCAAGGTTAGTCATGAATTCTTTTTTGAGTTCGTCGGACTCTTCGGGTGGGAAGTCTTTGGTTAGTTTCGGGGTCGATAGCGAATAAGAATAACAAGGTTGAAATTATCTCTACTAATGTAAATGTTCTAGATAGGACTACTCAGTTAGTCGCGAAACAAACGAGAATGGATTGACTTATCGACCTTGGTATGAATGGGTTGACAAGATGGTCACTGAATAATTTTCCCGGTATAAGTGGTTGTATACGATAAAGTCTTTTGTGTTTAGTGTTTCCATGTTGAGGAGCGATATCGAAGTTGGTATTATCTCAGTCGAGAGTTGTTGTGTTACTGGCAACGTGTGTCATGGTCGAGAGGATGTTGACTCATACTTCTTCTTTGTGTCTACTTTACTTTCCATTTCAATAAATTTACTACGGACATCTTCAACGTTGCTCCTATACAACTTCATCCCATTTTTTTTTTCTAACTTCTAGAGTTTTCTAAAAATTTAAGAAATGATTAAAAACATTTTATAAATTGTTTTCTTAAATAGATTAAAATAACTTTTATATAAAGCTATCAATTTTAATGAATTGAAAAAAAAACAATGCACAATTTTAATCATTCAAATATATTTTTAATGATTTTTTTTTTATAAATTGTTTCCTTAAATAGCTTAGAACAACTTTCATATAAAACTACCAATTTTAATGAATTGAAACAAAACCCAATGCCTTTAAGCACAATTTTAATCATTTAAATATGTTTTTAATTCATTAAAATCACTATAATGTTAGTTTTAAGTAATTTGAATTTAGTAAAACAACGTGATTATTAGACTCTGAAATGTTTAAGTGAAATTAATGGAGTGAAATGAAATTTTAAATGATTAAATGTTATTCTTTGCAAACCATATAAATTATTTCCAAGAGTTGTTTAACTTTGTGAAAACAGTTGTCAATATTTTATTTCCGTTATGAAAATACTATTTTACTTTTTTTTTAAATGTATTAAACCATTTTTTTTGTTTTTCTCTGCAAGGTCTCCTTATGGACAATAAAATAGAAATAAAAAAAAAGGTGTTTCTCCCTACACCCCTAGCAAATGACTTCCTGCACTCCGTTATTTTTTGAAAATATTATTTTACCCATTTTAAAAATATCTTCCAAATTATTCTTTTTAGAATATACTTTTCAAAACATATTTTATGAACTCTGAATTTACAATTTTGGAAATTACAAAAATATGTTTCAAGAAATAATATATGGGTGCGGAAAGAAAAATATAGGGGTACAGGAAGAAATACTCATAAAAAAATTAAAACATCTTAAAAATTAACAATGTTGGTATTTTCTGGTTACGATAACTAGGGTTTGTTCTAAAACAGAGGCAAAATGCAACCTATGGGTTCGCCTCCACTCGCTATATATACCCTCAAGTCCTATCCCTCTCACCGCAAACCCTAGCCATAGCAGCTGGATCACCATTCCTCACCAGCCACCGCCGAGTATTTTCGCATCTCTCCCAATCTCCATTATTGTTTTTTTGAAATATACCGTTTATCATTTTCTCACTGTTCATTTGTTGAAACCGTTTGCTTCCTCTTAGATTTTTTTTTGATGTTCTTTGCATCTGTGAAAATGTCATAGTTGATGAATAGCAGTGTGCTGAATATGCACCTTGTATCGTAGGCCTCTCCGATTTCGTGGAGAGGTCTGTGAGCAGTTGTGCGTAAAGTGAGTGCTGATTCGTCAGCAGGCAGCCAGACAACTGCCGTTGTGGATCCACAGATGAACGGATCATTCTCAATGCTGTTTGTCTACTAATTCCACTGTACATTTCAATACTTTCACACTCACTATTCTAATTTAATTTTCCCTTTCCAACACTATTATCTTCATTCTAGAGTCTCCATTCTCTGTAAATTTGCATCAGGCTCATCTTATAGGCTTTTATGGCTTAGATTGTTTGTTCAAATTGAATCTGTTTGTTAAACCTGTCTGATTTTAGTTTTCTATGCGCAGATTTAGGTTTTTGTAATTTTTTTTTTTTTTAACTTACATTGATTTATCATCTTTTCGAAACGACGAGAATAAATTAGTGAAAAATAAAATTCATCTTTTTGGATCAAATATACATTGTATTTTTATATGAATTTAGATTACTGGACTGCTTGGACTTACATGGATTTTTTCTTTCCTGATATTTAGGCCCATTAAGGTTTTTGCTGTTTTATTTCTAAAATTACTCCATATTACGATATTTTTCCAAAAAATTACAACCCAATTCAAATAAAAATACAAGAAAGTATGTAATTTAACAAAATGTATTTGATCTTATTATAATGATATTGAGATTTGTACCTTTCAAGGGACTTGCAATTTAAAAAAAAGATACATTCAGGAAACTATACAGTTTAACAAAATGTATTTGATCTAATTAGTATATTGGCAATCAAGAAACTATATAATATAACAGTATATTTGATCTAATTATAAGTGATCGTCCAGGTTTATTATAACGAGTTAAAATAATTTATCTACATTTCGAGATTTAATTTAATTTATTGAATTAGAAAAAAAAGTATCATGTCTTATGTAGATCAAAGTTACTGAATTCATTTCAAATATCGAATTCATTTGTTTTTTAAATTGACAGCTTGGTACTTAAAACAATAAATTTACCTTGTTTATTTTTGGAATGAAATTTATATTCGTTATTGTATACTCAATTTTTCCTCCTTTTGATTAATTTTCAAATTTATAATGTATGTTATTAAAACTTAATATTTTTTATATGTGAAAAAGATATTTTATTTGTTTTTCTCCAAAACTTAGGTATATTAATTTTTGTAACGATCTCCTTTTTCTATCCTTCATTATCTCAACTTGATATCTTATATCCATTACCCAAGATGTAAATAATGTATTAAAGATAATAATACACTACAAACTAGCACACCAAGCACAACAAAATAATGGAGATTGAATGAAGAACAAGATGATTGAACCGATGAAAATGACAAAACACACTAAACATTAGATGAAATTGAATTAAAAAATGATAAGACATGAAACACGGAAATATATTTTTGATGGTAAGCTTGCGTAAGTATGGGTATTATAATGTGGATAAATACGTACATATCTATCTTGTTGTTGTTGTTGTCCCTGTACCCATTCTTATACCCTTCCCTCCTTTAATCCCATCCCCATTTAAATTATTAAAACATTTATAATTTTTTTAGGGTTTATACATTTATACTATTTTAAAAAATTTATCTTCACTATTTTAGTTTTGTTTCATTTGAAAAATTCATATTTCTTTGTTTCGCCCCACAATTTTTCATTATCTCTATCAAGTGTTTGATTTGTTCAATATTCACAAAATTCACTTAGATTTTTAAAGTATTTTCTCTCTTATCACAACCTTGATTACACTTTTTTTTTTTTTTCTTTATGTGTTTTGTTCTAATGATACATTGCATTTTGGAAAACACAAACTTCAATTTTATTAAATTAAATAGGACAAACATTTGATTATCTAAACTTTTCTTTATTATTATTTTTTTCACATAAGAATAGCTGACTCTTAATTTCAAGTATTCAATCATGTAAACCTTTCTAATGTTTGCTCTTTTGACACTAAATCAATGACAACAAATGGGTGGATACAGGTGCGGATATGAGTATATCCTTAGATGTAATTAAGACAAAAACTTGCGGTGGAGTCATGATAAAATAATAAGTCAAGTTGAGCATAAGATTCCACACTAAGATAATGAGCTTTTATAACTTCAAATAGTGCTACATGTTGATCCAAACTTCATTTATGATTCTCTTGCTCATGTTGATAGTGGGAACGAAGAAATAGATATACAATGATTAATTCAAACAAACATAATGAAGAATAAAATGAGAAATACACTTCGAGTGAAGATGTTTTTAAAAAAATACAATAAACAAAGTTAGAAATTGTCAAGATAAAAGGACCTGGATACCATGGGTTCGAGCAACTTTGGACCTACATTGAATTTCCAGAAATTTCTAGAGCAAGAGTATCATTATTAAGGCAAATTGAGTTGTTGAGAAGGAAATCTCAACCTATTATGACAATTCCAAATTATATTTTTGTAATTTAATTTAAATATAATTTATTAACTTAAGGTACTAAATTTTATCTTATGTTTAAATATATATTGACCAGGGAGCTTGAATGAGCCAATTCTTAAAAAAAACAAAATAATTAGAATAAGTCAATGATAAGACATGTGAGCTTGCAATATATTAAACCTTGTAAAATTATAATTTAATGTTTGTTAACTTATTTAAGTTGTTTAGTAACATAATTGTTAAAATATTTTTTTATTATGTTATTTTTCTGACTAAAAGAAACTCATACAAAACTTATCTAATCATACCTTTGATTAATACCATATAATATGTAATACTTGAAAAAAATCCACCTCAATGTAGTAGTTATGACTCGCGTCCAAATAATAAAGTGGTACATTAGTAGAAAAAGAAGAAGAAGAAAGAACATATAGTTTATGCTATCATCCAATTATAAGTGTTTTGAGTTAGCTTTATAGAAAAAAAAAGTTTAGCTTATTTTTCTTAGACATTTGAAACTATGATTATCCAATTAAAATTAGAGTGTGACTTTTATAAACTTATGTCGTTGTTTATTGTAAACTTTTATTATATAGATTATCAAAATGAAATTATAATTCTTAGTAGCAGAACAATGAGCAAAGTATCTCAGAAAATGCATTTAAGTTTTGACTTTTAATTGTAGCCAGATTTTTGTACCATCTTCTTCTGAAGCAAAAAGAATGGAACATTTACACTCAAATATGCAAGTAATCTTAAAGAAATTAGAAAACCTTGTTAATGAAAACTCAACTTTCGGTTGTAAATTATTACTTTCCTTCAACCATTTATTACTTTCTTAATATGTGTGAGAACAATTAATACAAAAAATTCGTAGAAAGTTGAATACGTGACTGATATTAAATCTCGATTTTCAAAGCAAGGAATTTTTCCACAACTTTGTTCATACTTTTGATTGCTTGTGGCATAAATGGGAGTGGGTGATTCACGTTCTTCTGTGTGACATCGACGTGCTCAACTTTGACAGTAGCAGCAATAATGGAATAACAAGAACAAAAACAATAAATTAATAAAGTCAACAATCAGAAAGTGCCCTCTTTAATTTTTCCTTTTTAGAATCATTTATTAGGCCATCCAAAATCATATCATATGTTTTATTTAGCTTTCTGTGATTATATCATATTATTTATATATTATAAAATATCTTTAATATTTGGTAGGATAAATTCGAAATGACTCTGATACCATATTAAGAAGTGAGTTTTAAGTCTAACTCAACCCCATAAAACCGATTCATAAGGTTGAAGTTTGCACCCACTTATATACAATGAAATATCCTAATCTCTAGTTGATGTGGGATCTCCAACAATGTCAACAAAAAAGTTTTTTATTTTATCAATCTTATAAAACTGATTAGATTATATTTTGGTACGACCAATATAGTTTCACATCGCTAAGAAGTCGAGATCAATGATAATTTATATATTCCTTCAACTTACATAAGTGTTTTTTTAAAGATAAAATCGTGACAAAATTCAACCATTCAAAAGCAGAAAATGTTCAATACAAGTATTTTTTATTTTTAGATTTATTTAAATACGAAATCTTAAATATATTATTTTATTATTTAATAAAATTACATTGAAAACAGAGTATGGAGAATTGAAAGAAGGGGTAATAAAGTCGTGTACCTACCTACCTCACCAAACTTCACAAAAAAGACATGTTAGCAATGAAGTTTTTTTTTTTCATATTTTATGAAAAGGATGACTTTATTTGGTTATTATAAAAAGAACCAAATGGAATATTATGTGTAATTAGGAATTAGTTGTGTTAGCTGAATATTATGTAAATTAGTTAAAAAGATTCTGGTATTGGACTTCATCTCCTTCCTTAGGAAAAAAGAGAGTTGAAAGTATGTATCCAAAAGTAGAAAAATGGTGGTTTCAAAACTTCCATCGTTGCACCAAAGTTTCTTGTAATATTGATGATGGTGTTAAATTAACATCGATTTCTGTTTATGCATATTTTAGTTCCACTTTTTGAAGACTATGCAACTACTTTGCATTAACTAGAATTTATGATGATAGTTATTGATGCATGGTGATGTGTTGTGTGTCATACTGAATTTTTCAACTAATGGAAGTTAATAAAAGATGATGGTTGGTATGATTGCAAGCACGAAGCATTACTATGTTTCATGAACTTTAATTATAACCATTTTAAGGATTTCTTTGTTTCTTAGTTGTTCATCACTTCTCATTATTATGCACAACACAATATCATATTCAACGTCCCATTAAATACTTTTTTACAAAATGATTAAGCATGTGCGATAATATCATTAGAATAAGAAAATTATGAAATAAAAAAAATTAGTTGCTATAGTGATTAAATTAGAAATTATTTTAAAAATTAAAAAAATTTGATTTTAAATTAATTTGTATTATTGTTAAATGGTTTCTAAATTGGTATCTAATTAGTAACCAAAGTTTTTGCTATCAAATTTAAAATATAAATAATTGGTAGTTAAAACATTGGTAGCTAATTAAATATCAATTTATAAATCCTTTAACAGTAATATAAATCAATTTAAAAATCATTTTTTTTTAATTTTTAAAATAGTCTCTAATTTATTTACTATAATAACTAATTATTTTTGGTTTCTAAAATTAATTTTTATTGTCTGTTTTTCTTGTAGTATATTGTAGAAATTAAGAAATTGAGTTTTGAGATACAATCATAATTGTACTTGTTTCGACTTCCAGTTTAAGAGATAGTTTTGCTAAAGTCAATCACGACATTTGAGATATTGTTTATTTTAGATGTCGGTATTCTGTCACGATCTTATCTTTAAAATGTATTTAAATAAAAAGTAAAGAAAAAAAATTTAGGGATAAGATGCTGATTAAATTGTGAACGTGGCAAACTCTGTTTAGCTGATTAAAAAAGAATGACAGTGGCGGGTCCCTTTGTTTGAGCAAAAGTCATAATTTCTAGGGTTTTAATACACATATTCACCTCACACTTCTCACAACAGAGTGGTAAAAAGAAAATTAAAAGCTGCTCTCACTTTTTTATTCACACAATTTAAAATAAACCCACATAATTTTTCACATAAAATAACCCAAGTACTTTTAATTTTTAACTAAATTTTTAAATATATTCTAATAATGAAAACTTTTAATTTTCTTTTATTTATAATTAAGCTACTCTGTTCTAAGTCTTCCAACAGATCGAGTATGACGACTTTTTTATCTGATGAAATATATTTTAAAAAAAAAATAAAAATGGTATTTTTAAATTTGTCACCGAAAACAACGAGTCATGTTTTTATACAAAGCTTGTGTTTTAAAATTCGACGTCATTTTCATTATTTTTAAATAGTAAAAGTCATCTTTTTTATTTAAATATTGAATTTTTATTTTTTAGATCACAGCTTTGACAACATCGACAATATAAAGTCCTGTCTTATGATGTTTTTTTTTTCTTAATCTTTTTAATATTTTTTTAATAGAAGTCTTAATCGGGCTCTTGATACCATTTTCGTTTAAGAATATTAATTTTTATAAATTATTTTTTAAAGCATGTAACAATTTGAAAAATTAAGAATATCATTTTAAAAAAATGAAATTTATATTTTAAAACACAACTTGTATTTATATAGTTTTGTCACAAGTAGAATAAAAAAGTAGTGAGATAAGGTACGTTGAATTGAAGAGAAAGAAACATGAGCACATGGTTTTGTACTTATGCTATATATAGTGCTAAGCAAATTAGTGATAGCAGCATTAGGTATCTGACTGCTTGTTGCATGGACTCTTTTTCTTCTTAGTTCATCTTTTCTCTCTCTCTGATCACTGTTTGGATTTCACTTTTCATTGTTCCAAACGTTGAGATAACACACACAAGGACTATGTAAGTGCCCTTCTTTCATGTCTTTCACTTCTTTCCCATCTTCTTTTCTTCTGTCAGATCTCTCTCTATTACCATACTTCTCATTCTTGCTCTTCTTGGATGCTTCCTCTTTCCATTCTTTTCTGTCACAGATCTGATTTCTGCATGTGGGTTCTTTGCATCCTTTCATCTCTTGTTTTGGGCTTAAATTTCCTGTTTTACTATATTTTTACAAGACAAAAAGTTTTATTCTTTTTCCTGTTCCACAATCAGACGAGGTTTAATCATTTTTAACTCTTGTTGTGTTTTTTTTTTCTTGGACTAAGTGCGTTGTTATATTATTCTGAAGTGAACCACTGAAGCTTGGATTGGAGGGTTCTTTCACCTTTGCTTTTTTTTTTTTCCCAAATGTTTCACTCTCACACAACTATGATTTAGGGAAAAACTATTCATCGGTTTGAGTGAGGACAACATATATCAAGAAATGATTATTATATCCCTGTTGTTTGATGCTCTTTGTGTTACGTTTGTGTTTTCTTCCTTTGTCAGAGAGCATGGTGTATGATCTATAGGTTCCTTTTTGCTCTTTGAACTGTGATTGATCACTGAGTATTGACCACCTGGAATTCAATTATCATTTCATATTCTCTTTCCATGTTTTAGTTCCTCATTTCGGATAAAAAATGGGAATTTGGGTATTCTTGCTTTGATCTGATTGTGGTAATCGTGATTAAGTCTTGTGTTTGTAAGTAGCGACATTGCTTGTCCTTTACGGTTTATTGATTCTTTTGTTTTTGTTGCTTTTTTCATTGATGTAATCCAGTGATGTTAATCTATTTTTCGTCTATAACTTCAGTAGTGAAACTAGGATGATTGGATAATTTAGGTACAATGGTTTTGTCCAAGTTGAATGAGCTCATAGTAGGTAAGTGATGTGCTGGTTTGGTTCTTGGAGTAGATAGGAAACTGATGGCATTTTCACTTTTAATACGCCAGGTGGTTAGAGTGCTTCCAAATGCTCTTTTTTGTTAGTGACTATATCTATGTCTGAGATATGAATTGGGGTTATCATTCTTTAAAAGGGGAGGAGGTTGCATGTTTCCATGTTTGTGATGCTGAATGAGTTTTTTGCTTTTGTGCAGATAGTTGATTATTTCACAGACAATGAACAATAAAGATGGAAAACCACTCACCCAGCCAGACAAGAGCAGGATTGTCCCTATGGCAATCATATTTGTGGTTCTATGTGGATTTTCTTTCTATATGGGTATAATCTTTTGTTCTGAAAAGGATAGTTTTGACTCAATTTACAGCCAGAAATCCATTGAATTCCCCAAGGAATCATCAACAAGTTCTCTGCAGATTAAATACACCAGTTTTCCCGAATGCAGTGCTGACTATCAAGACTACACTCCATGCACCGATCCGAGGGTAAGTAATACTAACACTATCCATTTTCTGATGCTACACAAGTTGTAGAAGAAAGTTTCTTTATGGATTAAGTATGCTTAAATTTACAGAGATGGAGAAAATTTGGATCCTATCGGCTTACTTTGTTGGAACGCCATTGCCCTCCGAAATTTGAGAGGAAAGAATGCTTAGTTCCTCCCCCAGATGGGTATAAGCCTCCAATTAGATGGCCAAAGAGCAGAGATGAGTGCTGGTACAGGTACAATATATGTCTTATATAAGTTAACACATGTTCACAATAATACAGATTTCCTGAAATTGATAATTTTCCACTCCTTCAAGTGTTCTGCTGTGTATAATTTCAGGAATGTTCCATATGACTGGATTAACAAGCAGAAGTCTAATCAGCATTGGTTGAAAAAGGAAGGAGAGAAATTTATCTTTCCGGGTGGTGGTACTATGTTCCCCAATGGTGTTGGCAAATATGTTGATTTAATGCAAGATCTGATCCCAGAAATGAAAGATGGGACTATTCGAACTGCCATAGATACTGGTTGCGGGGTGAGTTACACTGTGTTCTTCATTTATTGTGCATCACTGTTCAAACATGTTATAGCCAAGACTTACATTACATCAATAAATCCGTGTAACTCTACACTTTAGGTTGCTAGCTGGGGTGGTGACTTGCTTGATCGTGGGATTCTAACTCTTTCTCTTGCACCAAGAGATAACCATGAAGCTCAGGTTCAATTTGCTCTGGAGCGTGGTATCCCTGCAATTCTCGGTGTCATTTCTACTCAGAGACTTCCATTCCCTTCAAATTCCTTTGATATGGCTCATTGCTCTAGATGCCTCATACCTTGGACAGAATTTGGTACCTTTCCTTGTGTATTTTGAACTATTAGTATCTAAACTGAATTTATTCCTGTTTATGCAAGACTCTAGTGATCATGATCTTTAATACTTTACCAGTTTGTAGCCTCTTAACTTTTGGATTTCAAGCATTTGCTGTAAATACACGAGGTTCTTTCAAAACAGGCTGAAATCTTGTTTTCAAAGAGCACCAGGATTTTAAAACCTTTATCACAAATTTGTTTACTACTTGGATTTTAATCAAGAGTGGTGATATGTTGACAACTCTGCACCAGATTACAACTAGAAAGATAAATTACTTTTTACTGAAATGAAACAATTCTGAAACCAGTTAAATCAGAGTTGTAAATTGATGTCTTTCAATATACTGTTGTCAAAGTAACATTTTCCTTTAATCAATGTGAAGCTGAGATGTTCGCTTGAATCTAGATTCTCAGTTTTTTTATTGGGTATCTGATTATAGGTGGAGTTTATCTGCTTGAAATACATCGGATTCTTCGTCCTGGAGGATTTTGGGTCTTGTCTGGTCCACCAATCAACTATGAGCGCAGGTGGCGTGGATGGAACACAACCATTGAAGAACAAAGATCAGATTATGAGAAGTTGCAGGAATTGCTGACTTCATTGTGCTTTACAATGTACAAGAAAAAGGGTGACATTGCTGTATGGCGGAAGTCTCCAGATAACAATTGCTATAATGAGCTAGCTAGAGATACCTTTCCACCTAAATGTGATGATAGCCTCGAACCAGATTCAGCATGGTATACTCCTCTTCGTGCTTGTGTGGTGGTTCCAGATCCTAAGTTCAAGAAATCAGGTCTCTCATCCATTTCTAAGTGGCCTGAACGATTGCATGTTACACCAGAACGAATCTCACTGGTTTATCATGGGAGTGATAGCACTTTAAAACACGATGACAGTGAGTGGAAAAAGCATGTAGGGTACTACAAGAAGTTGATCCCTGAACTTGGTACCGACAAAATACGAAATGTAATGGACATGAACACAATATATGGAGGTTTTGCTGCCGCCTTGATTGATGATCCTGTTTGGGTCATGAATGTAGTCTCATCTTATGCTTCCAATTCACTTCCTGTGGTGTTTGATCGAGGCCTTATTGGAACCATCCACGACTGGTAATTTTGCATAACTGGATATCAAACACAAGATTTTTATTTATATCGACTAGAGATTAAGAAATTTCATAAGAAATTTCATAGTATATATGTGCATGCAAACCTCATCTTATAAACCGGTTTTATGAGGTTGAATTAGACTTAAAATCCACTTCTTAATACCTTTTATCTTGTGAAATCTGATGTTGGTTTATTTTCTCATGGTAGGTGTGAAGCTTTTTCCACATATCCTCGAACATATGACCTACTTCATCTTGATGGTCTGTTTACAGCAGAATCCCACAGGTGATTGAATTGAACTGCTTATTCAACTTGCAGTGTGTATACATGACTTGATTTGACTGTTCTGACAAAGATTGTTGTATGGCAGGTGTGAAATGAAGAATGTGTTGCTGGAAATGGATCGAATCTTGCGACCTTGGGGTCATGCAATCTTTCGAGAATCCAGTTATTTTACCAATGCTATAGCAACCCTTGGCAAGGGCATGCGTTGGGAATGCCGAAAGGAAGATACTGAGAGTGGCAGTGACACTCAGAAGGTATTAGTATGCCAGAAAAAGCTATGGTATTCATCCAAACAAGGTTCAAGATGACAAACTATGGAACTTGAACATGAGTAGTAGTATAGAGGCAAAACGAAAGCGATTTCAGGGATGAGCCAAGAAGAATCATTGAAGTTCAACTTTGTCAAAAGAACAAGTGGCAACCCACAAATCTGATTTTGTTAATTTATAGAGAAGAGTTTCCTATATACATAATTATGTATCACCTGCTTCCTTTCAAACAGAACAAAATGTTTTTGTATCCAAACCAAATGCTGCCATTGTGAAGGAATCAAACTCCACGGCAAGGACGATGATGTTTTTGTACAGATTGTTTACGGAGAACAACACTGGACTTGTGTTAATGCTGAGAACAGTATAGTAATACTATGATTTTTTTCTGCAAGCTTCAAATATTGTGTTTGTTGTGAGTTGGTATTTAAACTGTTACTTAGATAAGAACACACTTAGATCATTTCTATAGAATCAACGACTGTTAAAACATTTTATCAAATACTTACAGTGCATATGAATTCATCAACAGAAATAAAGGAGGGTTTTATTTGAATCGAAACAGAATAGGAAATAGTAAACGAATTTTCCTCTAAATCAATTATCAAGCTCCAAATTTTAATAATAAACAAATTCAAACAATTTGGTACCTGGTCTTCAATTAATCACAAAACCTCGACCAAAAGATAAAATTATAGAAGTAAAATGAGTGAGTATAACAAGTAGACTTAATCAAATTTATAAAATTTATATTTATATATATAAATAATATTTCTTTATATTTAATTTAGAAAGATCTTTAATCATGTCTCTTAATATGTGCATAGTCAATTCATAACTGATAAATGATCAAGTATCTTAATTAAAGTACGAGATCCAATTCCAAAGTTATTGCATTAATTTCTCATTAAATATTCATCAAAATTATAGCATTAATATCTCAAAAATATTCAACAAATCAACCTTAAGTTCAAAAAATTCCAAATCCAACAAATGATATATATTGTCTTAAAATGTAAAATAAACATAAATTTTAAAACTAACTTAGTTTATAAGATAAAATTTATATCCAATTATATATTATAAAATGTCTTAATTTTTAAAAAATTTAAATATTTTAAAATTACTTTGTTTGACATTATTTTGAATGTCCATTGAATAAGGAGTAAACGCCTCATCTCTCAATATCACATCCACTCACAATCAAGTCATAACCAAATTTTTTTTTTTTTTTTTTTTT
>Ga0123342_1002960_pt1 | contig 27828 bp, 9 predicted proteins | sample Turbeawhitnodule_FD_89960 | JGI IMG/M metagenome (GOLD analysis project Ga0123342, IMG submission 89960) | Root nodule microbial communities of legume samples collected from Mexico - Turtle bean Mexico white nodule | ecosystem: Host-associated > Plants > Roots > Nodule | place: Mexico: Nepantla... | reverse complement strand
TGGGGAAGGAAGGTGATGGAAAAGCTCTCTTAAATCATTTCTGTCGCATGAGGGAATTGAATCCACAATTTTATTTTGACATTCATTTGGGCGATGATAACCGCATACGACATGTATTTTGGGTTTCTGCTAGAAGCAGGGCAGCATGGGATAGTTTTTGAGACATTTTATCTTTCGATACCACATACCTAACAAATAAGTATGATATGCCGTTTGCACCTTTTGTCGGTGTAAATCATCACGATCAATCAATATTGTTGGGATGTGGATTCCTATCTTTTGAGGACACTGATGCTTTTGTGTGGCTTTTTAAAAGTTGGTTGTGTTGCATGTCATACAGGCCCCCTGTAGGCATTGTGACCGATCAATGTAGGGCAATGAAAATTGCAGTTGAAGTTGTGTTCCCAAATGCACGTCATAGGTGGTGTCTTTGGCACATTATGAAAAAAATACCAAGAAAACTTCAAGGATACCATCAGTACAAGGAAATGAAACGTGGAATGAAGACAGTAGTCTATGAGTCCACAAGTGTTGATGATTTCTTGTCTTCGTGGGCAAATTTGATAAATATGTTTGACTTGAGTACAAACAATTGGCTTAGTACATTATTTGAAGAACGACATCTAGAAAAGCTTGAGCTCCAAAGAGACAAGTTTGGAGAGAGAGAGAAAAGAGGGGAGAGTCACATGACAAAAGACATGTCATCCAAACATGAAAAGAAAGTAATGACTTGGTTAATTAATCTTAATCTCTTAATTAAAGGTATTATTTATTCTTAATAAGATAATTTTATTAATAAAAAAATTAGAATTTTGTATAGACTTTAATTAATTGGTCAATTTAATCACATGTCTTAATTTAGTTAATTATAACCAATGGTGAAAGAGTTGACCAAAAGTGATCTTCTAACTTTTGTAGATAAATTTTATATGATGATTTGATGTTCTTATATTAAATTTCACTAGTCAAGGTTTGTTACAAATGTATGAGTTAAAACTAAGACTCTTAATCAATTTTTATTTTGAGAGAGTTGACTAATATGATTGGCTTTGACAAATAGACTATTTGGAATAAATAAAAACTTAGTCTCTAATTCATAAATACTAGTTTACACTTCATCTGTTCCTTTTTAATAGTTGATTCAAATTTTGTTTCTATTTAAATGTTACTTGTAAATTTCAAGACTATATTAATTGTATGAATTATACTTTACTTTTGAAAAGTTTCAAAAAAAGAATTAAAATACTCCTTCTATTTGACTCTAATGTATTGTTTGGTTCTGTACTTCCACTATTCACGTAGATGGAAAGGTGGTTAAGGTTTACATTTGTTTTTGTTGATTGTTGCTGATTTGTGAGTACCAAATGACTATTTTTTGTTTTTGTTTTCCTTCTCAAGTGCAAAGAAAGCATGAAAACGTTAGTGTGACACATGCATTCTTTGTAATGCCCTTTGTTATTTTTTGCACAAAAATCCTCTGAAACAACGAAAACTGATTATTTTAATATTAACATCGATTTTTCATCTATAGTTCAAAATCGATTGTACATATAGAACATCGATTATCCATGATTTTTTCACAACATCAATTCCACATATGCATAATCTAATCAATTATGGGTTGATTTTTCAGCATTTTTAAATACACATAAATAATTTAGATTTTATTTTCTTTATAATTTTCTATGATTTAGTAATTTTATTCATTTAAAATTTATTCAAATATCACATTAAATAATTTAGAATTTGTATTTATTTTGAATTTTTAATATTTTAGAAATTTCATATTTTTATTTAAATAAATAATTTAGATTTGTATTTATTTTGAATTTTTAATAATTAAAAAAATATTTATTGAAATATGATATTAAATATTCATTCAAATATGACAATCATAAATGTACCAACAATTTAACATAATAATTCATATTTTTTTAAAGTTAGTTCTTATATAGTACTGGAAATAATATTTTAATTACAAACAATTATAATTCACAAATAAATAAATCAAATTTATTTACCAACAATTTTTAAATAGAAGGGAAAATTTATAAACTTGCATTTTATCCATTAAAAAATACAATTTCAATCACACCCAACACATCATTCAAAAACTTTCATAAATTGTTCCTACACTTTCCAATCTATTTACCTTAATTTAAACAACCTTAATTTCTTCACACTTTTTTCTTCAAATCAACTCAAATTCACTTCCTCAAATTTAATCCCTAATGTTCGTTTGGATTTGAAGATGTATTTGAAGAAGTGAATTTGAGAGGATTTGAAGAGAAAGTGTGCTTTTTTGGATTAAGGGAAAGATGATGAGAAACGAACGAAAAACATTATGAAAGTTAGTGATTAATGTGATAGGTGTGATTGATAAAATAATTTATTAAAATAGATAAAAGAGTCAAATTACAAATTTACTTTTGAGATTAAAATTAAATTAAAATGAAATATGATTAATTATTTTTATATATAAAGAAATTAAAATTTATGTAGAAATATTGTACAAATTTTGACACATACATTTTACATAAATAAAATTCATAAACGATTAAATTTTTTTAATAAAAATAAATCCTAAATCATTAAATGTCATACTTCAATAAAAATATAAAATAAAAAAATTCTTAAATTATTCAAAATTATAAATAAATACAAATCTAAATTATTTAATATAATTATTTAAATAAAATATAAATAAATAAAATTGTTAAATTATTTAAAATCCTAAATAAATAAAAATATAAATTATATAATTTCAAATTTAAATAAAAATATGAAATAAATAAAAATTCTAAATTATTCAAAATCATGAATAAATACAAATCCTAAATTATTTAATGTCCTGCTTAAATAAAATATTTAAAATAAATAAAATTCTTAAACTATTCAAAATCTTAAAAATATAAATTCTAAATTATTTAATGTTATATTTAAATAAAAATATTAAATAAATAAAATTTCAAAATTATTTAAAATATAAATAAATACAAATATAAATTATTTAATTTCCTATTTAGAAAAAATGAATTAAAAAATATTTTTACATTATTTCAAATCCTAAATGAATACAAATCTTGAATTATTTAAATAAAAATATCAAATAAATAAAATGTCTAAATTATTCAAAATTCTAATAAATGCAAACGTAAATTATTTAATGTTCTATTTAAAAGAATTAAAATAAAAAAGTTCCTAAATTATTTAAAATATTAAATAAAATATTTGTCATTTAATAAATATATCTTTCCATAAAAATTATTTATTAATAAAAAATATTGTTTTAATTTATTAACGGGTTTATTATTATTAAACATAATTATGTATAGATTAATGTATTATTAGTTGTAACTGTTGGGTTTAATAGTGCCAAAGTTCAAGAGGGGTGAATTGACCTTTTAAATCTTTCTCGCAGAAAGAGTGTTTAACACGATTTATGTGAAAATGAATAGATTTATTTTGGCACTGTTTGTGTTTGAAAAGTGTTTATACAGGTTAATCACAAAGATTATGCAGATAGTTTTTCCAGATGCACACACACTGATATTTTAGAATGAAAAACAGTGAAACACAAAGCAATGACAAGTACTTGTTTGGAATTGACTTTGTTGAGATATATACTTCCGGATTTAAGGTTGAATTGCACAAATTGGCTTCGTTATTTTGTGATAATCAATCAGCTTTACATATTGCAGCTAATCCAATTTTCTACGAACGTACAAAATACATTATGCATTGGGAGTTCTTAATTTGCACTATCCAATATCCAACCTGAGGAGAGTACTAAGGGATATATCAGTTATGATATGATAGGTTAGTCATTATATGACTTAATTAGTTATTAAGAAAATTATATATAAGTTATCTTATGATATAATTAGTTATTATGTGACATAATTAGTTGATTAAATAGGCATAATTAGGTTTTATATTTTTGTTCAATAGTTACAATTTTGCTTATTTATATATATATACTACACTCCTTCCATGAGAATTCATCAAATTTAAAATCAATTTTTTTATTCATGACACATTCAAATTAAAAATTAAATATTTCAAATTTCTTATAGTCCAAATTATTAAACTTGTTTAAGTTAAAAACAATGTTGTTCAAGTATCCAACACGCAGCACGGCACGTGATTGATGAGTTTAGAAAATGGTAGTTTCACAACGTATAACTTTTAATGTGATGAGTTTAGAAATAAATATATAATAAAGAGTAAATTTATAATTAAATAATATAAAAAGATATTAAAATAATAGTATTGAAAGTTGTAACGTGGATGGTATAAAAAATTGGGATTGTTAATGTATTATTACTCAAATCTATTTAGCAGAATGCAACATAAAATTAGAGATGACATTTTGACAATACTGAGAGTTATACAACGTGTTTAAATATAAATATAAATATACATATATATATATAATAAATAATGAATTTATAATTAAATAATATGAAAAAATGTTAAAATAATAATATTTAAAGTGGTAATCTAGTTATATTAAAATTATGTGAAATCCAAAAGAAGGCTATACAAAGACTTGTTCTTTTTTTCTTCCCATGTGAGAGCAAAGAAATCCTTGAAAACCAACCATTTCCTCTTTCTTACAAACTCTTCCAAATACCCAAACTCCTCCAAATACTTCTTCTTCCACAACTCATTGTCATTGCACAAGAATCGCAACTCTGAACATGTGCAAGCTACTTTCGCCAAATCAACACCAGGAACACGCTCCAAGATCAAGAGCTTAAGCTCCATCACTAACTCCATGAAACAAGGTGGAAGATCCAATCCACTCTTTTCACAAAGATCAATCAACAGTGGCAATGCAACCCTATCTTTCACCATCTTCAACATTTCAAAAACATCACTGCCTTTAGATTCACCTTTATCCAAACAAACATGGTGCAACCTCCAACCAGAATCATCGGACAACCCCCCACAGACAATCACAAAATGCCCCAGTGTCTGAAACTTCAAATTTACGCTATGAGAACCACCATCAACCAGAATTTCAGGCAGCGTATACCTCAACGATATCATTGAAGAAAACGGCGAAGGAGAATGAAAACAACTAACCGCCGTACCCGGTTCCTTGTCGATTCTAACAAACCCATATTCAACAACCACTCGGTGGAATGTCAACACTAACAGCTTCAAATCATTGAGGTCGTTTCCAAGGGCTTCTTTTGGAACCCTTCTCACAAAGAAAGCTTCTGAACTGGTACTCAGCACCACCGCCGAGGGGGCATCTCCGGCGAGGGTTTCCGGCGCGTTTTGGACGGAGGGTCGGTCGCATGAAGCGGATTCTGGCTTGTGGGGGAGGGTTTCGCGGGAGAAGGCGGTGGGGTTGAACGAGTAGAAGATGAGGTCGTCGGCGGCCACGCCAAGGGAGTGCAGAGAGTCGTGCGGCGAAGAGGCGCGAATTTCGTCCTTTCCGTTGAATGAAAGGTGCAGAGAAGAGGGAGAAGAATCATACTAATCAGAATCAGAAGAAGAGATGATGTGAGAAAGGGTGTCGATGAGTTGTTGCAGAGAACATGAATTTGGAACTTTGATTTTGAGGGTTCCGTTGAATTCCAAAGATCTCAGTCTGAGTTTCATCGTGTTTCTTCTTCCTGCCTCAGTTCTCAGTTCAGTTTTCTTTGAGGAAAACAATGAGAAACGTTTGTATCTATCACCTTCTCTCAGTGTGTGATCCTTCAAAACTAAACAAACATGAAATAAATCAGTTTTATCCGACAATATATAAAGACAATTTTCCTTTAAATTATTTCTTAACGACTTTTTGAATATACAGAGGATTTCTCTTTATTTTGTTTAGTAACTACTTTTTAGATACATATCTTTGTCGATTTTAATTTTATTGGCGGAAATATAGCAGTAAATTTAAGTGTACTTGATTTTTAAATATTATTATAAATTTATAGTGCAATATTTTAATTTATTATAATTTTACGTATATCTGTATTTTTATGATATATTATTATAAATTTATACTATAATATTTTTTAGATATATTATTATAAATTATACTATAATATTTTATACTAGTTTACAATATCTCCATTTTGTATTAATAAATTCTTGTTTAGGTAGGAGACAAAATAAATATTTGTATTCGAAATATCTCCTAATTTAAAAGAAGTAATATTTTTGTTAATAAATATATTTATCAAATCATAATAATAATGGAGTAAAATTATATTACTTAAGTAGAAAATATAACAAAAAAATTAATGTAATTTTTTACTGTAGAAGCAGAATATAGAGCAATGGAAAAACTTGTTTGGAATTGACTTGGTTGAGATATATGCTTAAAAGTTGAATTTGAGATATATGCTTAAAAGTTGAATTGTACAAATCAGTTTCATTATTTTGTGATAATAAGCAGTTTTACATATTTAGCATAGTTTGAGAAGAACTTGAGATTTATCCATATTATGTTTATGCAAAGATGCACTTTACAAACATTTTTACAAAAAGCGCTTGACATAGAACAATATTATATATCGGTTATCATACGATATAATTAGTTATTTTGTAACATAATTAGTTGATTAAATAGGCATCGTCAGGTTTTATATTTTTTTTTATAGTTACAATTTTGTTTGTATATATATACTATACTCCTTCAATGAGAATTCATCCCATTTAAAACCAATCTCTTTACTTTTTACACATTCAAATTTTTTAATTAAAACATATCGCTCAAATTATTATCATAGATTTAAGTGTATTTAATTTTTCAAATATTATTTTAATTCATTATAATTTTTATGTATATCTGTATTTTCTAATATATTATTATAAATTTGTTTTATAATATTTTAATTGATTATAAATGTATATGTATCTGTATTTTTTAAATATTTTCATAAATTTTATGTTGGTTACAAAACTTTATATTAATCAAAACACAAGTACAAATATTAGTTATGATAAATTTACAAATATTATTTTAATTTATAACATATATTTTAATATACTTATGTTTTAAAGAAGAAAATAATAATTTATAATGTACTAATAAATTCTTGTTTTGATTAGGTGGGAGACAAAAATAAATATTTGTATTCAAAATGTTTGGAAGTTTTTTAATTCAAAAGAAGTAATATTTTTGTTAATAAATATATTTATTAACTTATAATAATAGTTGAGTAAAATTATATTACTTAAGTAGAAAACATAATTTATATTTGATATATTTTGTTTTACATGAAGGTTATTATAAGTTGATATGAAATTCTCTTCTATCTTATTAATGGAAAATAATAAATTAGAATAATATTATATACAAATTTAAATATTCAAATATTATTATTATCTTTTGATTTCTATATTTAAAATTAATATTCAATTTATTACTTCTAAAATTTTGTTCATATGTAAACCAATGCCATGTCATAAAAAATAGAAAATTGAATTTTGAATATATATATATATCCTGAGAATTCATCCAATTTGAAACCAATTTCTTTATTTTAGACAAATTATACTCGATTTTTTTTATGTTAAATGATAAGAATTTCTTAAATAAAAAAAAGTGTGTCATCAAAAATACATTTTGAATATTTTTTAACATGTTTTCATATTTGAATTTTCAGAACACTTTTTTTTTATTTTTGGAATTTTTTTACGAAATATATTTCTGAATTTTGTTTTCGTGAAATGTTTGTGGTGATACTTTCACACCACTAAAAAATAAAATACCACATTTATTTAACACCACCGAAAAAAACAAGACATTCATTTATTTTTTTCAATATAAAATTGTAATTTATATTATTATATTATTAACCAAAAACAAAATACATTTATTTAACACCATTAAGAAAACAAAACATTCATTTATTTTTTTAATATAAAATTGTAATTTATATTATCATTTATACCTGTATATAAAAGGGATTCCTCATTTTAACAGCTTTAAATTTTTTTCCTATTTTATCCTTACTTTATATTTTATTTTATTAATTTATTTTGGTTATTTGGACATTTTATAATTTCAGAAGTTAATAAAACAGTTTTCAGGGGATTCCCACTTTAACTGCTTTAAATTATTTTCCTATTTTATCCTTATTTTATATTTTATTTTATTAATTTATTTTGGTTATTTGGACATTTTATAATTTCACGAAGTTAATAAAACAGTTTTTAATTTTAAAATTTTATTTTATTTATTGTCATTTAACTGACAGGAGAGTAGAGAGATTGGTACGTTCTGTTTTAAAGTGATCTCCTTTTCTATTAAACAAAAAATTCAAGATATTTTCTAAATTCTCTAATACTAAAATATAATAAATTTGATTTGTTTTAAAATGGTAAAATTGGAAATGTGACTTAAATTGAAATTTAAAAAAAAAATGAATTTGAAAATTAAATTTGGAATAAATGGTTTGAGAGACGTGTACCGTTTTATTAAAGAAGAGTGAGAGACAGACGTGAAATGTAGGTTTATGGGCTGTTAACTACGTGAATTGTAAAAATGTGGATTTATGGACGATTAACATTTTTTAGGCAAAAGAGTGATATATAAGAAGAATGTGAGAGAAATAATATAAAAACTATCTAAAAACAAAATTGTTGTATGGTGCTATTTGATATCCCAAGTGCACCTAAATTCAATTCCATGCCTCTTCTTTCATAACAATATATTTCTCAAGCACACAAGGAAGAATCGATATATATTCACTCCACTTGTATAACGCCTTCTCAATGCTTCAAAAACCCTAATTTTGAGATTCTGAAACTATGTATTGCTGATTCTCTTCACATTTAATCTCTTTTATTTATCTTCTTTTGTTTTTTCTATTTCTTTAATGTATGCATTTTATTTTATTTTTTTCAATAGACATGTTTAGTTTATTTTATAAATTAATAATTAAATTTCTTTACTCATTAAGAATCACATTATTAAAATATTAAGTTCTTCAATAATATTATATTCGATTTATTGTGATAAAAAATATTTTAAACCTATTTAATTAAAAATAAATATAAATATAAGTAATAAAAGATTAACACAAACAGTAAGATATTATTTAATTTGATTAAATTTTTTTTCAGATTTTAATATAATTAAATAATAAAATAAAAAATATAAGTAATAAAAGATAAAAAAAAACTGAATAATAAGATATTAATTAATTTGAATAATCGGTTTTTATATTTAATTTAAAAAAACTTAAAGAAAGATATAAGTGATAAAAGAAACACAATAAGATATTATTTAATTTGAATAATTGGTTTTTATATTGGATTTGGAAAAAATTAAAGATATCTATTCGCCCTCCTTCACTATTTCTATAAAATTAAACACTTCTCAATGTATAACAATTTATTATTTATTATTGAAAATGTTATTTATATTTCAATTAGTATTAATTATCTATCTTATGTGGAGTGTAGGGATGAATACGTTGCTTTTCTAATTTAAACTGAATTTATTCTCTATTTTAAAAATTAAAAATATTTATTGTGTCCTCCTTCACTAGGTTTTATTTTACCTACACCATCTCCAATACAATAATGACTTAGATGTGCAACACCACCATCACCCAAACAACAATAGTGTTTCGCTCAATACCCAAACTCTGTTTTATAACATTGTTTATTAGAATTTTAATATTAAACATAATATATATATATATATATATAAATGATAAAAATAAAAAATGGAGATACACAACAATAGTAAAAATAAAAAATTGAATAAATAATAATAATAAAAAAAAAATACACATTAATAATAAAAATAAAAAATGTGGATACACAGACGTGCTGCTCTGTACCTCGTATTATTATTAAAGTTGGTTGTTAAGTGGAAGTATATTTTTTTAAGGAGTTGAAAGTAAACTTTTTGAAAATATTTTTAGAGTAATAATAGCTTGACATCATATTTTTTCCACATTCATTTTTCAGATATATTATTATTTTATTTTAAAATTTTATCTTTATTTATTTTTATTAATAAATATAATATTTTATTATTAAACGGAGTTGTGAAGTGAAAGTTTAAAAAAAAAAAGACAATCAAACAAATTTTACTCATGTTTTTAAAGTGACCTCACAGAACTAGAAAATTTCCTTTTACACCTCTATTTAAAAATACATATATTTTTACAATTTTTTTATAATAAAATAATAATTTTTTATGAAGTTAAGCGAATGGAAATGGTACGACCTACAATGCAGAATGGGTTATAGAAAATTATATTATCTATATAATATTTATGAAAAAGAGTTATAAGTCTTTTATTAAGTTTCATAAGATTGTTTTATTATTACAATATAATTTTAAAAACTAATTTAGCATTAAACCCGGAACTATTTATGATATTTTTGGAATAATTACATTATTAACGTATTAAATCACATTTTTTTACAGCACCTCTCACCAATTCCCCATTTACCAGTTAATTTTGTTACAATAAATAAAATAACTTAAGGCTTAACTGGTATTATATAATGTGATATAGACTTTGAGGAAAAATATCAAATTTTGTCTAAGAAAAGTATCATTTAGCATTATTAAATGATTGAATATTGTGGTTGGATAAAGTTGAAAAGGTCTCCTCCTTCAAAATGTACTTTTTTTTTTCATCATCTTCATTGTATTCATGAAAATTCCACCAAAATATCAGGAATTTATATACACAGTAAATATAGAAGAAGAAAATATGAAAGGAAGTTCTTAAAGCCACTCGTAGCAGTGTATGGAATAATGTATGGAATGCTACCGGGTAGTGCAAAATATATATTTCAAACACTTTCTATCACAGGTGTGCAGTGTTGAATTGAATATACATTGATGCCATTTCAAAATCAGGAGTTGACATGCACAACTCAACATGATCTGCCAAAAATTATTTTTTTAATTTTTTAAACTTTTAATATCTTTAGGGAAAAAAATTAATTGAGAGAAAACATGGATGAAATCGAAACCCAATCATTGGCAACAAAATAAGTAGTTGATGTGCACAAGCTAACATTCATATGCCAAAAACTTTTTTTAAATTTTTTTTAAACTTTTAATATCTTTGAAAAATAAAAAACTAATTGAGAAATAAGATGATTTATGTACCTAAATATTTGTTCATGGAACAAAAACAAAATATTTTATTAGTATAATTTTGTAAAATTTCACAATTTCTCTGCACCAACTGATCAAATTAATACATGTATTGAAAGAAAATATACGAAGTGTCACCCACTTTAATCAATGCACTAAATTCATTCATTTCTTATGCAATGGGTCACGGGTTGGCAGGTTCTTTCTTTGGTCTTTATTCATGTACAGTTAAGGAAAGACCTTCGATTTCCAAAGTGTACCACATGACAACTTTAAAGTAGGAGAATATTCACTTACAAGCGTGTTTGAAAATAGTGCAAGATAGTCATTTTGTTGACCAACTTTAACCCGTTGAATGAAGGAAAAAAGTCAAACACATTTGTTGGCATGAATGAGGCTGGGATGCAGAGGCTCACATGCAATTAAAAGTAATCTACACTCCTTTGCCAAACCACGTTAAAAAAAAGAAAATCATATTACCAACGGTACCTCTAACCTACTTATGCTCACAGTTGAAGGAATCCATCTTTCAGTTCAATATGTAGAGTTTTTTCATTCTAACTAAGTGTTGTTAGCTCACACTCATTGGTAGTTTCATACATCCTGTAAATTCCCATCAACCACAAATTATGTCTGGTGTATGATTTAATTTATAAAAATTATTGTAGATTTTTTCTACTTACGTTATTTTCTATGTAGAATTAGAAATATTTGATTAAGAATGTAACTTTGAGTTTACACCTAATAAGATTGTTTTATTATTATAATATAATTTTAAAAACTAATTCACCATTAAAACCGGAACTATTTATGATATTTTGGGAGTAATTACATTATTAACGTATTAAATCACTTTTTTTTACAGTACCCCACACCAATTCGCCATTTGCCAATTAATTTTATTATAATAAACAAAATAATGTAATAGAGTTTCAATAATCACAATTTCATAAGAAAAGTCTCAAAGTATTAAATCAGAATTCAAAATGAGTTATAGAAAATTATATAATCTATATAATATTTATAAACAAAAGTTAATAAGTCTTTTATTAAGTTTCATAAGATTGTTTTATTATTATAATATAATTTTAAAAACTAATTTAACATTAAAACCGGAACTATTTATAATATTTTTGGATTGATTACATTATTAACATATTAAATCACATTTTTTTACAGCACCTCACACCAATTCGCCATTTACCAGTCAATTTATTTTGTTACAATAAATAAAACAACGTAAGGGTATATTGGTCTGTGACATACCCTTTGAGGAAAAGTATCAAACTTTTTCTTAGAAAAGAGTGAAGAGTGTGAGAAGGTGGTGGTGTGGTTTTTGTTTGCAGAGAAGAAAAAATGCCGTTGAAGGTGTTGGAGGCAACAGTGTCGAGTTTTGATGGGGTGTTTCAGAAGTTCCGATCAGAGGCTGCACAAAACAAGGCCAATCTCATCCTCTTCCTGGCTGACAACGACCCTGCTACCTCTCTCAGCTGGTGCCCTGGTATCTATCCATCTTTTTTATCCGTGCATGTTCTTTTTCTTCTTTCTCTTGCAACATATTCAAATCTGAGTTTTTTTTTCCCCAAGTCGTCTGATTTAATAACTATGTCAATGTGTGAATTTGGTGACTGGCTGCACTAAATGCATAGCATTTGAAATTATTAATGGGGATTTTTTTGCCGACATAGCACAGAAATTGGGGTGGAAGAAAGGTTTTTTTTTTCTGTCAATATTGGGGAAAATTGAAAAGAAGCATGTTGGTTTGCTTGTGGGAAGAGTTTCTCACAGATTGATTTTGATTTTCTGTTCATGCTTTAATTTACCTCTTTTACTCTATGGTGGTTAATTACCTATCAAAGTATCAAATTGTTAGAATTTGGTGACATTTACAGTGTTTGGTTGGGGAAAATGGAGAGGAGGGAATGGAGGGATTTCTATAAACTAGAGAAGTATGAATAGTTTATCAGAATCCATGAACAGAGTGAGAGCTGAACCCCCTGATCTACAAAAAGCGTGACTATTTTTTTCTTAATACTTTCCTTTTACTTCTTAGATTGTGTGAGAGCAGAACCTGCGATCTACAAGAAGCTGGAGGCTTCATCTGATGAGATTGCACTCTTGAGAGCCTATGTTGGAGATAGACCAACATGGAGAAACCCCCATCATCCATGGAGGGTGGATCCTAGGTTCAAGCTCACTGGGGTGCCAACATTGATCCGTTGGGAGAATGACACAGTCAAAGGTCGCTTGGAGGATCATGAGTCTCACGTTGAAAGCAAAATTGAAGCTCTTCTTGCTGACAAGTGACAAATGATTGCCATAGCGGAGTATCTTGGTTGGCATCACATAGTTTGAATAATATATGCTGCACTTTTATCGGCAATTTATCCACCCTATACTTTAAAACTTTGTTGCTAAAGAATATAATAAATGATGAGTACCAATGGTGACAAGGGAAGTCTATAAATCCATGTTTGGTTCTTACATTGTGTTTCTTTTTGTTTTTTATTTTAGGCAACTAGGTACAAAATTCATAGACTGAACTCAACTAAGCTAGTGTAAAATTGAACTTAACTCAATGGTTTGAAAGAACTGAACTGTATAACTGTTTAGATGAGTTGAATTAAACAGCATAGTTTGAGTGAACTGAATCAATGAACTACTCTGAAAATGCTTTTAAATTGTTTGAACTATTACTGTTGGACATGTTATTTTAAAGCATATTTTTGAATTTCGGAAGTTATAGTTCAGTTTAAAAACTAAACTAAATTAACAATTTAGTTCAGTTTTTTTCTTTCTATATAATTCAAATTTCTGTACAGTTCAATATTAACGATTCAGTTCAAAAAAAATTAACCTTAGTTTTTGGGCATCATAAGTTTATTGGCTAATCCTAGATAATTTCAGTTTGCTCTGTATATAACCCAAGTCAGACAGAATTTTACAATACTTGTGATGTTTTTGCAGACTGAAGAATAGTCCAAAGAATTCTGATTCAGAATTTTTACCTTCACAGTAAAGTTTCATGTTACAATTTTATAGCATGTTTGGGACACCTGAAAGTTTAACATTTCAGCTGATTATTTCTGGAAAAGAAATAGCCTTTTGATACTTATCCTGCTGCATTTTTGTTAGAAATTGAAGTGTGAGTCGAATGTTATATTAATTAGAAATGAGAAACTTCAACACTATATAAAAAAAAATTATAAACTTATTGTCATAAGGTTTTAGATATGATTGATGTCGTATTCTCTTATTCGGGTTTACTCGTGATTCATTAGAGTTTGTTTGTGATTCATTAGTGTCGACATTTTTATTAGGAATTAAAGTGTGAGTCTGAGTTTCATATTAATTAGAAATAAGAAAGTTAAACATGAAAATAAATAAATTATAAACTCATTGTTATAAGGTTTTAGATATGAGTGATGTGTCTCTTACATGAGTTTGTTCATGATTCAGTAGTGTAGATTTTATATATGAGTGATGTTGATGAATCTCCTTATTGAATCCCCTCAAAAAACTCGAACAATTTTACTGTACTGCTCTCATTCCCGGAGGTGTTGAGTGATAGTCATTTACATGCAAAACAAAATCTTATCTCATTATTGAAGATGCTTGTGCTATGGTGAAGATGATGATGAGTTTGAGGTACATTATACTAAAACTATTCATGGTTTTGAATTGCATGAAAATCCTTCATAGTCTAAGCAAAACACAATGACAGACTAATTGGTTAATGAAACATCAACTTTATCTCCTAAATTTGTTATTCTGTACAACCCTTCTAGAGGACATGACTTATCTAGATCTGATTACTTTACCAGTATTTCTAACCTTCATTCATATTCAAAAGACAAGCACAAATAATTCTTCATTTTTGGAAAATGACTTAAAACGACTAATTTTATGTCGTAAATGAATTGAGATGATAAAACCAGATCAAATTTTAATCAAAAGTTATGTTGTTATTTCTTCTATGAAATATGGTGTTTATTTTTAGAATGCTATTTTTTTAATAAAGCACGTAAATTTCATTTTATGTGGGCCTTTAAACTGTTTATTGTAAAAATAATTAAATTCTATTTTTAAATTAATAAAAAAATTTCTGCAGTGATTTTTAAAAATCATATTTACTTTTAGATTGGATTAAAGAAAAAGTCAATCATTATTAGTTTAATATAGACATGCAAAACAAAGTGACAGAAACCATATCTTCAAAGCTGATCCTAATTTACCTTGTGTCTGCTATACACACCCTACTGCATTTTCTTTCTAGGCAAGAAATTCAACCACAAATCAACAAAGAAAAATTGAGAAAAGTACTTTATACCCTCATCCCTGGATTTCTCTAGAAAAGGAATATATGATAATGGGGTATCAAAAGGCATCAGATACAAGGCACAAAAATATCAGGAATATTGAATAAAGTGACTTTAAACTTGAGCTCAGATGTGAGCATAGCAGAAATCTGCAAACACATACTTTGGGAGGGAGCAGGGCAAGGCTCCTCAGGGCATGATTATATAAAAACTATAACCAATAAATTAAGAACACCTTATATTATTAAGAATACAAACTCCAAATTACGTAAGTTCTGTATTGGCTATGTTACATGGAAACTACTATCATACCAATATTATGTGTGTATGTAGAGAGATAGATAGAAGGTATTTGATTAACGAAGATTAAAAAATACTTATGACTTTTAGTGTTCATGTGAGCACTAACTTTGAATCTTGAAATGTATGACTCAAATATATAATTTTCATTTTATACAGTGTAAAGAGTTTTCACTTCATACCCCACATGTATAAAAACTTTAAAAAGGTTATATTCCAAAGATGAAAAAATAAAAAATAAAACTTGAGTACATTGTTCAGCAAACATTTATATTAACAAACTTGCAGCTCATATATGTAACAAGTAGGATGACAATGGGTTTGATAGAATAGTAAGGAGAAAAAAATGAAACAAGAGAAGGGAGAAAATCCTAATTTTAACCAAAATTCTATCACTTTTATTGAGAAAGGGGATCTAGTTATACCCTAGACATACCAAACTTACAAATCTAAGTCACTAAAATCTCACAACATGCAATATCTTGTTGATTTTCTATTTGTGACATATCCTGTATAATTACATTAATGTACACCTTAATTTTTTATTTTTCATTCCTCTTGAACGATAATCTCCTTCCAAGACATGTCTCCAAATATTGAAGGATTTTATTTATAACTTGTGAGTGTATCTCTCTCGGATCATACATAAATTAACTACACTCATAACATAGACTATGTCAGGTCTAGTATGAACTAGGTAAATAAGCATTTCCACAAGCCTTTGACATAGAATAGTCGTCATCACTCTCAATTCTATGAATTTTTTTATAAGAACTTTAATGGTCTTACAATCAATCTTACATGTTTCTCTAAGAAGACCAGAAACATACTTTCTTAAAAATGTTTTTCTTTGAGTAAGTTACTTCTATCCCAAGGAAATACTTTAATTTTCCTAGATCCTTCATCTCAAATTAAGCAATATGCTTTTCTTTTAGTATTTTTTTTCATATTCATCATCTCTTGCAACAATGATATCATCATCATAAATCAAAATTAGAGTAAGTTTACCTTTAGGTGAATGTTTAATGAATAGGGTATGGTCATCTTGACTTTATTGATACCCTGTGGAGATCATAACCTAAGTGAATCTACCAAATCAAGCACGGGGTGAATGCTTGAGTTCATATAAGACTTTTTTCAATGTGCACACTTTATTCCCTTCTTCAGTAGACCGAGGAATTTTCATGTAGACATTCTAACCGTATTCATCTTTGCCACTATAGAAAATGTCTCCTTATAATCAACACCATAAGTCTTATATCCTTTAGCAATTAACCTTGTTTTCTAACGATCTAATGTACCATCAAAATTATACTTTACATTATAAACTCATCTTAATTGCATCAATGGTTGAGAGAAAACTTTGGTGCTTAGTTGTCACAAGAGACTCGGTACAAGGCCGAGTTCCTTTTCTAAAGCAATGGTCAATCGTCAAGGTCAGGTTCACAATTATTATTCAAGGAATATTTCAAAGTGTCAAAGGTGTAAAAAAAAAGGAATACTAACCCTTGGCTCAAATGATTGGAGTTGTTATTGGATCATGTTAGGTTAGTTTTGTCTCATATGTTCTTGTATATGGAAGAAACTCTTTGAACAACTAATTTTGAAGTTGACCCTGACTCAAGGACAAAGTTGCCTTTATTACAAGCCGCTTTAGAGACATCCATAAGAGATGTTTCAAGAGAAGTACAAGAGTACCAAGGGTAGTATCAATATGAGATGGTTCCAATATAAAAGGAACAAAAAATTATTAAAAAAATTAAGAAGAATCATCTTTGAAAGAACTCTCCCTTTAAAGTTGAGGATGCATGTAAAAGAATTTAGTTTCATAAGAAATGACATCCATGAAGGTAAAAAAAACTTTTTACTCGAAGGATGGTAACAACAATATCATTTTTTATTAGAAGCTTAACTAATGAATATGTATTTAACAACTCAAGGATCTATCTTCCCATGAATCTGATTATAAATATGGACAAACACGTCACATTCAAACATCTAACTATAAAGACTAAAGATAAGGAACTAATAGAAAGAAGTAAGACATGAACTTAATGAGACTCAAGCCATCTAGAATGTGAGAGGGTAATAAATTGATAAAATAGGCAATAGTGAGAACAATCTCACCCCAAATAAGATTTAGGAACATATATTTGGAAGAAATTTTTTTATGTCACCTCAAGAAGATGCCTACTTTTTCTTTCAATAATTTTATTTTGTTGTGATGTATCCACATGTGAATTCATAAATGACACCATTTTTAGAAAGGAATTTAGACATGTCATGATATGCATATTCCTCGTTATCAGAACACAAACATTTAATTAACTTTTCAAATTGTGTCTTTTTTTTCATGCAGAAGAATCTGACAAATGAGGTAAAAGATTTATATTTATATCTCATAAGTAAAATCCATATAACATGGGAAATATCATCAATGAAAATGACAAAATTATTTAGTATTGGATATACTACAGTTTGATGGAGGCCCTAAGCATTATAATGAATCAAATCAAAAGGATGAACACTCTTTGTATTACTAAGAGGATATGTGGCATGATGTTGCCTTTACAAGTTGACATATATCACATTCAAAGGACTCAAAATACTCTTTGGGGAAAAAAGGAAAGGAGCATAGACTTCAGAAAAAGGATGAATGTATTAAACAACTATGGAGAAGCCAAATTTGAGATGATTCCGAAGTAATGTAGGTTTGAAGACAAGAGGTAGTCGTTTGTGTATTGAAAATACCCTTAGTTTCCAAGTTATTAAAGTAATACAACTCTCCATTTTCTTTAATAGTTCCAATCGTACTCCTTGTGGCAAGATCATGAAAAACACAATGTGTGAAAAAGAAAGCTACATAATAGTTTAAGTCAAAAGTAAGATTTTTAGCAGAAATAAGGTTATTAGAAAGATTTGAAACATGTTTAAGGTTGAAGGATGATAAAAGAATATTGGAGTATAGGTCACATTTGCAGGAGTAATGTTTTACTAGAAAAAGAAACATATGATGTTAAATGAGATGAATGGCGGGTCATATGGTCTGTCGCACTAAAGTCCTTACATAAAGTTTAAAAACATTAAAAAGAAGAATTAGAATTCTTACCAATCATAGTTAGAGAACAAGTACCATAAGATGACTTATTGATAAACTTTAAGAGAGATTTTAGATGTTCAATTTCAACATGTAGTGTAGGCATTCCTTCTTCAATCGAAGAGGATAAAGGAGTCTTGTTAAAATTTTCATAATATAAAGTTGTTTGATAAGCCTTCAGTGAGGATTATCCTTTTAGTTTTTCCAGATGATTGGGAGCTTTCTCCTTTCCATGTAGCTTGAAGCAAGTCTCCTTGGTGTGACCACTATAAAATCACGAAAAATCCCCTGGCCTTTTAATCTGAGTTTCATGTTTGCAAGATTTGAATTCCTAGAGGTTTGGAAGCCTTTCGAGAGGACATAGCAACTCCTTCAATGGAGGGTTCATTCTTCATGGCCAGTCGACGATTCACCTCACCTCAGATAATGTAGAAAACTTTAGAAAGAGTAGGAAGTCTTTCCTTCCTAAGAATTTGTTCCTTAACAAGGTCATGTTCAAGATTCAATACTATTGTTCAACAAACTAAGCAAGAGTTACAACATCTATGCTATTTTCCAATTTCAATTTCAAATTTTAACGTTGGTCCAACTCAATCCATAAACCTTTCAACATTGCATAACATTCTACAACATATAGTATCATACTTGGCTTGAAAGATCATAAGTGATAAAAAAAAGTGAGGATATAACTATTCATATTCACAAGATTGCTTCCCTTGATAAAGTATAATTTGTAGGAGTTGAATATATCACAAAAAATTATGTCCCTTAATTTTTACTTACTATTGAATTGTCTACACATTTCTTGAGCAAATATTAGTATTACTAAATTTCTAAGCAGGATTCAAAGTATAATTATGTTAATCACAAAAAACAGAATCATCCAAACTTGATAGGTAGACGGATAAAAATATAGAGATATAGGGATTAGTAAGAGTAAATTTTATACTAATGAGAGGAATAAATTTAGACTGCATGATTATACATTAACGTTATGTGATTAATTTTAAAATTCATTTTAGTTTTAAGAATACTACATGATTTTTATGTTTAATCTTGTTCATGGTCAAATCTAATTTAAAATGTGTTCGCTCAAACATTTATATTAACAATGTTCAGTTCCTCAGGTTATTTACACGTATAAAATTAAAAACAGACAGAAATATATTAATTGTTAATTCAAAAGGAAACTGCAAGATGGTTGTAACTATGTGAAGACCTAAACCTATCTTAATGACATGTTTCAGATAAATAATTTCATAATGATACTTGAACAATTATCCTACACGCCAATTTATCAGGACAATACTATTATTAAAAAAATCATTAAAAATTTGTTTTAAAGATAAAATAATTAATTACTTTTAATTAAATTAAATATTATTTTATAAATTAAAAAATATATATATTAAAAAAATTATTTATATCTAAATTAATTTCTGTATAAATTTTTAAATTAGTATCTAATCATTAACTATCAAAGTTTTAGTTATTTATTGTTTTATATTCTAAATTAATCTCTATTCTTTTAAATACTAATTTATAATTTTTAATAATTAAAATTTTAATAGCTAATTTATATATCAATTTAAAAATATTTTATAATTTTTATTAATAATAAAAAATTTATTAGATGTCAATAGTATCTAAATAATGTTTAATTTAATTAATATAATAATTAATTATTTTTCATAAAAATTTATTTTATTATTTTATATGATAAGAAACAATTAAGATCGATAATACTTGTACCAAAAAGTTATTGGTTTCAGTGTTGTTTACTGTTATTAGTTATAAGAAAATTTGTAATAATGATAACTTTTATCAAACTTAAATCATTCATGAGCTATTAAATTGTAATGATTAAACGTGATTTTTTCTTAAAAAAATATTAAGTGGATCAATATTCATGTATCATATAATGAAATACTGTTAATTATTTTATCTGAAACAATTTAAATATATGACAGATTGAAATCATAAAATCACACTAATACTTCATCATTTCTTAAACACATCTCCACGTTGATTCTTGAAGTAATGCAATTTTACAAATTTTCTTAGAAGAAATCACATCATTCGAATCTTCTAACTGTTAGCATTCAGCACAATCACATTGCTGATAATCTCTCTCTATCACCACTTAGTTAGAACAGGTATGATGCATGACATATAAATCATATGTATAAATAAATCCAAACCCTCAGAAACATTGTGAAGAGAGTTAAAAGTTTGGCAAGAATTGAAAGATGAAGTTCTGCAGCTACATGAGGGCATTGGTGTGGGTTTTGATGATGATGATGGTAGGTTTAGGGTTTAGAGAAGTTGAAAGCAGTTCATGCAAAAGCACATTCTTCTCTTCACTTGTGCAGCTCATTCCTTGTAGGGCAGCAGTTGCTCCTTTTAGCTCCATTCCCCCAACTGATGCATGTTGCAATGCCCTTAGGACATTAGGGCAACCTTGTTTGTGTGTCCTTGTCACTGGCCCTCCAATTTCTGGGGTAGACCGTAACATGGCCTCACAGCTCCCAGACAAGTGCACAACAAACTTTGAACCATGTAATCTCTCTTCTCTCTTCTCTCTCACACACACATATATATACAACATACACACACACACACACATATATATATATATATATATATATATATATATATATATATATATATATATATATATATATATATATATATATATATATAAAATATTAGTATATAATATATATATATATAACACATTTGAATGCTTACTATAAACATGGAACACTGGTTTTTGTATATAAGAAAGAAATTATTAGGTGGTGTTCAACCAACATCTGATCATGGTTTCAATTAATTTTAATTGAACTTTTTAAATTTAATAAATTATGATATTATGTGTTTCATGAAGATTTAATAAGACCAATGTTAATTTAGAATCATGTAATAGTTTCTTGAATCTAACGAAGTTTTATGTAATTGGTGATATTTTGGAATCTCTAGTCCCTTCAACATTTCAAAATGTCATTGATAATTTTGTGTTTGTTATCATTTAGAAAAAATAAATATTTTGCATTAAAAAACAGTTTTGAAATGAAATAATCTAGTGATATTTTTTTAGATTTATTTTTAAATAAATAATAAGAGGAATTAGAGTGTATTATTATATTTTTCTTTTTCCATCTTAGAGACATGTAAGGAGAAATTTATTTAAATATAAGCTCTTGACATTGTATTAATCAATACATTAAATAATATATTTACAACATTTTTATTATATAATAATGTTGAGGAAAGGGAAAATAATGGTTATGTTGTTCTATATCAATGTTTTGGGAAGTGAAAGAAGATTAATCTTCATTATCTCTCTTTATGCAGGTGAAATCATGTCATAAAATGAAGTTGGAGGTTAAGAGAGAATGTTATTAGAAATAAGGGCTTTTATTTTGAGAAGTGATTTATGTAATGGTTAATTAAATGTAATGAATAGATTAGTTTAATATGTTACAATAATTAATTGTTCTTGAGATGATATAACATGCTCAAAATTATTTTGTGAGTTCAAGTTTTATTCATGAAAATACTTTTATAAAGTTTTCTCTCTACAAAAAAAACCATGAGATTTTTTTTTCACAGATTCAGTTTCAAATTTTGAAAAAATGCGCAATTTTTATCTAATCTTCAATTTTTAAACGTTTATTATGGAGAAATCAAAATTTTAAAATTATCGTAATTTTAATCACTTTTAATTTAAATACATATTTATAAACTTAACAAAATAATAGTTAGTGCAAATACGTTATTACCCAAAATATGCACCAATACACGAACAATGTTTTAATAATAATAATAACAATAGTAGGTCAATGCTAATTAAGGTTACTTTTTATAAAAGAGGTTACTAGAAAATGTGAATATTAATTTTTTCAAGTATTTAATAAGTACAGAATAAGTTTTAGGATAAATTTGCGTAAAATGCTTGACTTAGTACAATATTCATTTATCTTAATCCAGTTATCAAGATTAAAAAAAACTGAACACGACTTTCACAAATTTTCAACACCAAATAGATAGAAATTTTAAAAATAAAACATGTCTTTAAACATCTGTATTAAACATAGGAACACCTTCAAATACAAACACCACAGGTTGATAGCTTTTGACCAAACAGCATTATGGTTTTAAGTCAGATTTTTTTTCTTATAATGTATAGTCCATTAATTGCATTTCAATGTGAAGTTGATTGCGAAACCAAAGTAAACTAGTCCAAGAAAAAGTAATGAATTCACCAAAGCATTTAAAGATAATGTTAAATTCGATAACTTAACATAAGTTGCCTTTGGTGACCCCACAAAACTGAAATCACAACTTTTTAATCATCACTAACATAATAAGAAAACAGTATCACTGATCCAGAGACAAATGAATGTGTATTGTTTAATGTTTCAAGATAATAGTGTGTAGAAATGATGTTCTAGTTTACCCATGGCACAATTATAAAGGTTCCTCTATATGTGATGTGATGATAGCAGGAAAAAGAATCACATTCAGTGATTTGCGCCCTTGTTTATGTCATAAGGAAACTATATACAGCAGTGACTAGAATACTAGCCTATAGGAACAGCAGCCTTCTAAAATTAAAATTTTGAATTGTATCATCACTTGGATGAGAAATATTACATATAAAAAAAGTGGAAGGGACGAATAGAATTACCAGTTCTTAATCCTACAAAACTTCATCACCCGCCTAGTTGAGCATGATTTGGCAACTCTTGCAATGCTTTCAACCAGAAGCAGATGCAGCTCTCTGTTTATCAAAATCCCCTTGCTCTTCCTTGGCAAACTCTTCAATCAATTCACGCTGCCTCTCTGACAGGTTGCTGCAGAACAACACACAAAGAGATCAGTTATATTATAAACATCTATCAGACCATCACTAAGAAAAATCTTTCCCTAAACAGCCTGATCCTACACTATTTTTATTTGTATGGTGAGCAAGAGGAGTTGACTCCCATTTGAAGCCTCCAAAACATGATTTGGACAAAAGTGAAGAGACTAACTTTAACACAAATCAGGGTTTGGAGCTCTTTCCAAATGGAAATTCCAGCATGTACGTAGTAGTTCATAAACCACATTCAAACATCAAATGTAACACTCACTTTGGAATGCTGACGTTAAAATGAACGTATTGATCCCCAAGTGTGTAAGAATTTTTTGTCTTGATCCCTGTTAAGAGAGCAAACAAGTTAATAAAGATGAAAAAATCACCTTAAACTGAACACTTTAGAAATCCATTGAATAGGTTCATGATGGAACTTCAAATATAATTTTACACCATGCTGCCTAGTAAAATACTCTCAAATTATCATCAGCATACAGTATCAAATAACTCACCCTTTTTTTTCAGAACCACCTTTTGACCAGGTTGGGTGCCAGGACGAACCTGCCAAACATGACCCATCATCAAACATCATCGGTTACTAAAACCAAAATGCCATGAGAAATTATGCGCAATAGCAACACAAACCTTAAGAACAACATCTCCAGTAAGAGTTGGGACCTGAATAGTTCCACCCAAAATTGCCTGAAAAATAATATAGCATTTAAATTATTTTGAGTAATATTTAGTACTCCCCATATTGCAACACAAACCAATAGTACGATGTTTCAGATCCTGACCATTTACAAAATAGAAAAAAAAAAACATAAATCTACCAGAATCAACCACGTTTATGATTGCTAGGTCAACCACAAATCCATTTACATGTTCGAAGCCTTCAAGTCAATCAGGAACAAACTAACATTCTCCAAAACCCACTGTTTTTTTTTACATCCATGAAGATTTATAATTGGCAGAGCTACTTCATTTAACTAGTTCTTTTGCCTAAAGATTTAAAAACAGAACTCCTAACGAGCACATTTAGTTTCCAAATGATAACTTTCAAAATTGAAAGAGGGAATGCAGGTGCATGGATTAGAATGGAAAGTCATTTGGAAGCTAGCATCGTATTGAAAGAACAATCCAATTCTTAAAATAAATGCAGAAGCAGGCCAGTCAAGAGAAACATTCTTAGAGGAATTTCCACTATTTTTTTTCCAAATAAATGCATTCTTAGAGGAAAAATGAGTGTATAAGTTGAGTACCTTACCAAACCAGTTTGGTAAGATTGATTTAGGCTTAAATTGCACTTTCTTAAGATGGCATCAGAGTCATTCAGAATCCATCCTAGTAAGGTGTTGGGCCTCGTGTCACCCACTATTGGGTTTCCCCTAGTCCCACGCTTGAAATGTTCAGTCATTGATGTGTAAGGGGATGTGTTGAAGAGTCCACATTGACTGAAAATAAGGTCAAATTATACTATATAGGCTTTGTAGGATTGAGTTAGGCTTAAAGTCACTTCTTAAGAGTCTCATTCATGAAATAAGTTAAATCTTTTCCTACATAAAAACAAGGTCATGATTAGAAGATGAAGCATCCCAGCAAAATCAAGAGAAGACAAGTCTGTGAATGAGCCTCTTGTAATGTGTGTTATAATTTCTTAGTACCCTTCAATGGGGATATACAAAGTTTGTGGAGTGATACACAATTGGGGTGGTTAAAAATTGTAAAAGTTGTAATTATTGCCAATTCACATCAATTGTGCTTTGTTCCATCTTATCTATTAAGCATGTGCATGATTCCATTGGTTTTCCCCAACATTTGTATCAAAGTCATGGTGGGTGACACAAAAGTTTGAGATGTTGATATGATGGAAAAGTGAACTTTAGATTTGGTAATACCATTCAAGAGCTTATAAAGTAGCAAGGTCTTAATTTGGCTTTAGAAGATGAAAAAGTTGACTTACATGAATGAAGAGGGTATGGAAAAAGATCCAAAATAACATTGTAAGCATGATTTGGTTAGCTCTTGAGATAAAGTATGTGATGAAGGACACAACATCAAAGGCCTTGTATGGGAGAAACTCAAGAACAACTATGCATCCAAGCAACTAACCAATAGTTTGTTTGAAGATATTCTTGTATCAACACAAAACGGACATCATAGGTAATCCCCATTACACTAATAAATTCAACCCCTTGTGCCATCTGTTAAATGCAGACAATAATCTCTAATGAGTAGAGATTGTTGTTGTTGGCCTAACTTACCAAGGCCACACAAACCTTTGATTCAAACATCGCTAGTAGGGAGCACAATGTAGAAGTTGGATGAGGTGACTTTCGCTCCAAAAGAATGAGAGAATGACGAGAAACGAAATTATTGATACTGAAGGTTGAGCATTAACCACGAAGGAGCCTAAGCAAGAAGGAGTCAATCAAGAAGACATGATGAATTGAGAGGAAGAACAAAATTGTAACATCAGTAACAAGAAACGAGCAACATGACTACTTTAGGGAGAGGAGAAAGATTTGCAAGAAGAGTGCAATAAATGAGGGAGCATCTGAAATAAACTAAGTTATCAATAGAGATAATGACAACTCTAAGGCTAACATGGTCAAAAACTTTGATGAAGATTGTAATTGACAACTGCAAGGAGGTTGCTATATCAAAATAAAAAGTGATGGATTTTACTACATCAAAGCACATTTGTAGAGACCATGTGATGTTTAACAACTTGAAAACTAGCTAAGAGTTTGACCATTTCACATCAGGAAATGGGGAGAAAATGAAAGACATTATGAGTGAGAAAATGGTTTGTATATTTTTTTGTTGCCAATATCACTTCATTGGAAAAGATGGCACCGCAAGGGTATGTTGGTACAAAGTGGGAATGCAAGTGTACAAGGGAGGCACTTGGTTTTGCGAGGAAAAAAAATGAGGAACTTTGAAAGGGAAGGCAATAGCGATACCAAGGTTGAGAAGGTAAAATTTTCCAAAGAGGTGGTATTCTGAAACTTTAACTGAAGGAAAAAGTGTTGGAAAGAAAAATAAATTTCCAAATAATCGTGGTAAGTGGAAGGTATTTTCAATTCTTGGACTCCAACGCCATAATGAGAGGGTATGTGAAGAAATGGGTTAACCAGGGTTATTGATAGTGGATGGCAGACTATGGCAGTCAGCCAAAGAATGCATTCTGGCAAATGGCCAATGTACGACAACCAATTTTAAAAACAAAATACATACAGATTGATAAATATTAAAAAAATGATGAAATAAGAAGTCCAAAACTAACAATAACATCAAGTTTTTTACTTCAAATAATAAAAAAATGATAACAAAATAGCATGTTCAAGACAGGCACAGTGGTTGGTTGGAATAATCCAAGGTGGAAGTAGAAAAAAAAAATATATATTAAACAATCAGAGAGATCATTGGGTGGTTGTTGGAGATAGTGGTCACAGTTGTTGGGTGGTTGTGGGATAAGATAACCAATGCCTATTGAGTCTCGTTCATGAATGGAGTCATATTTTTTTCCTTTATAATGAAGAGATCATGAAAAGAAGATGAAACATCCCAACCAAAGCAAAGAAAGAGAGCAGATGCAAGCGTGTGATCACTTTTGAGTGTCTGCTGTAATGAATGATATCCTTTCTTAGAACCCTTGAGTGGGGGGTATTATTAAGGCATGTGTAGTGACAATATGTAATGGGTGGAAATTCTAGTAATCATATTTGAGATGGAGAAACTATTAGTAGTTAGTATCTTACGATTCACGATACGTATTGTACGAAACGATATGGTTTCACCCTCCCACAATACGAATCGTGTGAAGAATCTTTTTCGTCCCTGAATCTTAGCTGTATCATGCGATTCGCACAAAGAATCGCTGAATCCCGAAACGAAACGATTCCGTATTGTGTGAATCAGTGTAGATTTTAAAAAATGAGTAAATAAAAAAGATAGACATAATTTGTTTAATAACATGTATGCACCATAGAGGTTGTTTTGGTGAAATTGTGTGGTATATATATACATATATATAGACATATATATATATATATATATATAATTTATTGTATCTTGTATGTATACATATCTTATATATTTAAGTATATATTAAATTTTTTAATGTTTATGAATCTTACGATTCACGATACGAAACAATTTA
>Ga0123342_1002959_pt1 | contig 27836 bp, 12 predicted proteins | sample Turbeawhitnodule_FD_89960 | JGI IMG/M metagenome (GOLD analysis project Ga0123342, IMG submission 89960) | Root nodule microbial communities of legume samples collected from Mexico - Turtle bean Mexico white nodule | ecosystem: Host-associated > Plants > Roots > Nodule | place: Mexico: Nepantla... | reverse complement strand
CTTCTGTAAGGATGTAATGTATAATAATATTATAATTTATATTATACACACCTACTATAAATACTATAAAGTAAATGTTTAATTATTATTGTAATTGATCATCTTCATTTAAGGCATATTTTGTAAAAAATAATAATAATTTATGCCTACATTTACCTTATTGAAATCATTGGTCACAAAATATTTGGTTAAGAGGATAAAAGAAAATGAAGTTTTAAGGAAAAAAGGTTTTATATTTGAACAGGTGAACATTAGAATTTGTTTTCTTTCTATTTAATCTTGTATAAATTGTATAGGTGTATATTTATGTAGGATTTTGTAAAGACTTATGTGGATCTTGATTGAACGGATAAGAATCAAAATTTGGTCAAGTGAAGGGAGAAGAAGTTTGGAACATGGAAGACCCACATCACATGAGAGAGACCAATTTTAGATCAATAAGAGGTGCTAAATACAACCATGTGTTCGTAGTCACCTTTGAAACTTCTTAGTCCCACATTTTTTTTTTGTGGCATTAGGTGCAAGGAACTTATAAATCTATAAATAAGACATTTTGTCTCTTATATAACACTTACCTTTTAAAATGTCTTCAAGTTTTCAAAACAATACTAAACTTTTATGTTCAAGGAAGAACATTATATGTGTTCATAGCCAACTAGAAGAGTGTCAAAGTGTGGTTTAATTAGGAGTAGTTGAGTTTAACAAATATTTTATTTCAAATAATACTCATGTTTAGATAGAAGTGAAAGCGTTTCAAACAATAGTTGTGTTTAACTAGAAGTGGTTTGGAACTAAGAGTGACTTGTTTACTTATTAGATGCCGTCTTTTAGGGAACTTGTTTGACAATAACAATGTGTATGTTCAACATTAAACTTTGTCTATTCATATTTATGAGATGAAACTTTGTAAATTTTTTTTTTAAATTCTTAATACACAATTCAATATTTTATTTATTTATTTCACCAGGTCTCACATAAATTTAACAATATATACCCATATTACAAAATCTAGCAATACATACAGTCGTAATAATTATTAAATTTAACAATTAATTACATTATTTATAAAATAAGTATTTTAAAATTAATTACTATCCAATTTATTTTATGCTTAATAATTTTGAAAATTAAATAATCATTTAAACTTTCAATAATGACTTCTATGTTTTTCAAATTCTTAAAATTAATTAAAATGCGTTATATTATAAATTAATAATTGGTTATAGTTGTTTAAATTTTAAAAAAAAATTCAACTAATATAAATTAAACAAACTATCTTTTTTAGATAATAAAAAGGGGTCGATGAAAATTTGGTTACTCGTATTTCTCAAAGATTTTTAGCAAAAAATAAAATAAATTGCATGTTGAGAAATCAGGTTCATGAATTGTGGTTGCGGCTATATAAGTACATAATAGTAGGAATTGGTTATTTATGGTAAATTTATAATTTTCTTATACATCTTAACAAAAAAAAAAGTGGCTGTCAACAAGGGAAAAAAATCTGACTATAACTAGCTAAATTTTAGTTCTACATTTTTAACCGTCAAAGCATCTAAACAATTTATTTACATGTGAATAATAAAATATAAAATTTCAATATAAGTATAACTAATTAATATAAAAACACGAATCAAACAATTTCTGAATGATATGTCTGATTTTGAATAAGATGTACGACATTTTATATATATAACAAAATGTTATCATTAAAACTAGTTAGTGTTGTATGTGCATAAATTATTATTGTTGGAGGGACAGGCAAAAAAAATTCAGCCATTTGATTGTCTTGCATTTAGCCCTTAGTTTAGGTGTCAATTTCATTAATAGGGGAAGTAGTTGCATCGTGCATGTTCATTACAAAATTCAATAGCTGTCTAAATTAGATAAAGTAGTCAACCCCAAATTCAATTATAGATTAATTAGGTTCAAAAGTATGCAATTAAAGTATTTATGTCCTTTTGTCCTAATTCTCACATTATTATTGTGTTTATCTCATAATTTTAATTTTTTCAAATATCATGTAACTAATAATTTATAACCATTTTTTTTATTAATGAGAATGTGTAACATGTAATATACAATAAAGGTTTGTTACAAGGAAGTGTAATGTAGACGAAGACGCGTGACGAAGACGTGTGACACATGATAAATATGTGTTACATGTAATGAGAATGCGTGACAAGGACTCATAATACATAACGAGAACGCGTGACGCATAACGAGAACGTGTAACACATAACAAAGATGTGTGACGTATAATGAGAACGCATAACAAATAACGTGTTTATTTTTCGTATTTAATTAAAATTTGTATATTATGTCAATTCATTGATTGATGTAATATGGTATATTATCTAGTGTTAAATAAATTAAACTTAAATTTAAACAATTAACTCTAACTCTAAGTATTACTTAGATAAAGTAAGAAATCAAGCACACTTATAAAGTAACATAATATTATATATATATATATATATATATTAATACTTATACCTGTCAAATATTAATTAAATAATTAAAAAAAAATAAAAAAATAATATATTAAATGATAATTATAAATAATTAAAAAATTATTATAATTACAAATTTATTGTTCAAGAGAGAAAATATTTTGAGAATTTGATGAAATATGTGTCTTAAAATAATTTAATCCAATAAAATTAATTTTATATTTTCGATGATGCAATACATTGCGTGAAAAAACCTGCATAAAGAAAAATATTGTGTAGTTGAAGTTTCAAAAGAAAAAGAAAAGTGAATTTTATAGATATAGAAATAATTGAGAAAGAATAAAAAATTTAAATATTACATAAATTTATTTAACAATTTCAAAAATATTTAATTATACTATTAATAATAACATACAATTTTAAATAATGAAAATAATAAAATAAAATAATTATATCAACAACACACATATAATTATATAAAACAACAAATATATATAATAATAAATATTATTTTTATAATTTTTAATATATTTAATAAATTTATTTCAATATAAAACAAAAACATTTTCTATTATATTTTTTAATCTTTTTTATTAAAAAATACAAGTAATTATGGATATTATATATTAGAAAAATTTAATTAATTCAAATAAAAAAAAATATCATAATTCATTATTCAAATATTTTTTAATAACAATGATAAATTTGTAAACTTATATTTTACATCTTTAAAATAATTTATAAAATCACTTTCGTCCATTACATTACTCACAAATTTCAATAAACCATCATCACAAATCCACACTATCATTCCTCAATCCAAACAACATCACATGCTCTATCTAATCCTCACAAATTGACTCCTTGTTTTCCTACAAATTCTCTTCTCAATCAAAACACAACATAAGTATTATCAATATTTATACTTATATAAAATCTTCATAAATATATTTTTCATCAAATTAGATGAATTATATAAAACTTAACATAAATGTATGACGAAAATATGTGACACATATCAAGAAAATGTAACAATAACACATATAAGAATGTGTGACAATAATGTTTATAAGAACGCGTAACGATATACATATAAAGACGCGTGACGATGACGTGTATAAAGACGCGTGACGATACGCGTATAAGGACACGTAACGATGACGCATGACACATAAAGACTTCATTTATTGTATTTAATTAAACATTTATTGCATTTAATTATTCATCGAATTGATTAATCTAATATGGTATATTATCGAGTGTTAATCTAATTAAACTTAAATTTAAACAATTAACTCTACCTGCTACTTGGTTAAAGTAAGAAATCAAGCACACTTCATGTCACAAGGCATAAACACTGAAATTGGCAGTAACTCATGGAGCAACAGGATAAAACAAAAACTGAATCTTTCACCCTCCGGGGTCTCGCATGTGAAAGAAGCCACCGAAAAGTTGTATATACTTCATGTTTTGGTGGAATGTGGCAGAAAAAAATGGTAGAGGACCCCACATGGAAGAGTAAACAGTGACATTGAATATGAAACTCAACTGCTTCTTCTGATTCTCCATATCTACCTTCCAATCCGTCTTTTCCTGTGTTCCTTTAAGATAAAAATACACTCACCCCTTTTGGCCTTCCTGTATTTGCGTGTCATCCAAGCACTCCCCTTTTCACTCTTTGCACTCAAAAAGCTATTCCCAGGATCACACACACTGTGACAAAGAGAAAGAGAGAGAAATAGCTATTTCTGTGTGGTTGACTGTGTCTAAATGGGAATAAGAATTCAGAAAGTGTACTTCAACTGGGATTCATCTGATTCCTTTGTCTCTGCTGATTCATAATCTCTTTAAGGTACGTTTTCTTCTTTGTCTTCTGTCATAAATTCACTTTCTTTTCCTCTTTTTTCCCTGTCTTCTCGGGAATATTAATTTTGTCTATCTTGGGGCCTTTGTGCTTGCGGTGTTTTCAATCTATAATCAACAACATAGATGGTGGGGTTGGTGGAAGTTTTTTCTTTTATGCATGTGGAATTATTTGAATTTCTCTTGAAGCAATTCTATTTGAGTCTATTCATTATCAAGCCCCATAGGGCGTTGCTTTAAGGGAAAAAGACAAAGAAGAAAGAGCAAATTCGATGCTGCAGAACTGAAGATATTTGAGCTAATTCGTACGTTTGATATGAAATTCAATGCTTTTCTTATTACCTTGTTTGAAGAGTTGGTTGATTGATTATGCTAATTGCAGAAACTGTAAAATTATTTGATCATTGATATAAATATCATGCTGATTGGATAGAATTTTTCTTGCACTTCAAAATGTCTTCAGAAGAACATTACAGCCATTCTTCCTTGCGAATTAGACATATAGCAAGTTTTTTTACAAGTTATGCTAATTCTCTCTCTTCACCCTTTTTTTTTTCTTTTATCATTTTCCTTGGTATATGTCAAACTGTTTAGGACCTGAGAAACTGGGTTACACGTGATTCCCTCAATAAGAGGTGATATGGATTTTATATTCCATGATCTATCTACTCTTCATGATACCTGCTTTGCCATTGCAAATGTAATACCTCAAATAGCACTGGATTGTAAAAGTTTTGGGATCACATGTCTTTCTGGAACATTTATTTGCGTATGATCTTTTAATTTTTTTTATAGTTCTAGAGAGATGATCATGCTACATTTGAATGATTGAATTGAACTTGAGCTCTTGCAGTTTCTTGAAATGTTTAATTAAGCTGTGGAATTCCCTTCGTGTAATTTGTAATATATTGCTTGTCTACTCGTGGGGCTTATTTCAGAAGAGGTTTTTTACCAACTTGGAGAAAATAATATTGCATGGGTTGGTTTAAAAAATTGCTCAAGGGATCCAACCGTAAATATTCAGGAGGAAGATATCATGGGAAATATGGAGATGACGGATATTCAGAGAATCATGATAACTCAAGGGTAACACACTTTCTGCTTCTTGTAAAAAATTGACCATTCTTTCAACTTATCATGTCATTTTCTAGCACGATAGTTGCTTGAACCTAACATAGCACTAGTTCCTTTCGGATTTGGTCTGAAGTTATGAATTGTAATAGTCTAAACTGAGAGCAGGATGATTTGACGGAAATTGAGAAAGAAGAAATTGATCGGGCAATAGCACTCTCTCTTTCAGAGGCAGATCCGAAAGGGAAAAAAGTTATTGGTGAGATTTATGCTTGTGCTGTTTTATGTAACTTCTTATTAAAATTAGGAATTCAGTATGCATGGTTACCTAAAATGTATATTCTAAACATAATGCATATCGATTTATTAAGTTCTTGTATAGTTATCTAAGTTTCTTGGTGTCAGTTATCAAGTCTCTCCGTTAAAGTGTAATTCTAGTCTATACCATAATTATTAGGATTTGTTGATTCTGATACTTGGTTAAAAAGTACTGAACATATTTTTCATATGGTTAGAGTCCATTAAAGAAATTCTGAAACTTCATTTGGTAAACTTGTGTTTGGAAATGGATTCCCATTAAAGAGTCCATTAAAAAAAATGGATTCCCATTTTTTCCCCTGCTCAATCAAGTATTTAAAAATGCCATGTTTTTGCCTCTCAAAACCAGAGGATGACTCTGAATCTGAAGATGATGAACTGTGTCCACTTGATGATGAGGAAGACAAATGTGTTGGAGAAGTTCAGCAAGATGAAGATGACCATCATGCTCAAATTCAACAGGATGAAGACAAAAGTCTTGATGAATTTCAACTTGAGGAAGATGAACAACTTGCCAAGGCAATTCAAGAAAGTTTGAGCATTAGTTCTCCTCCTCGATCTGACACTGATTCTTTATTTCAACCTTTTGCACACTTATTCCCACCTGTATACAGGTACTGTGGAAAAGAAGACATCTTTTATCTTTCAAATACCATTTATGGAAATTGCCGAACTTCACTGATTGTGGTAAATAAAGGGGGACAAATGATTGTCCTCATTAGTAAAATTGCTTTAATGGAATACTGGCAGTGAAAAAAGTCTTTCCAAACAGATAATGTTCCAAACTTCAATATGAAGAATTTCTGAATTGTTCTTAGTTAATATAAGAAATGTTGACATGTAGACTAAAAGATTGTTGATTTTTTGTCTTCATTTCCATTAAATGAAAATGATGCAAGGACAGCCCTTTATAGCATTTGATAATGAGGTCAGTTAGTGTCATATTTATGGTAACTTGCGAGCACTTGTGAATATAATAAATATCTTGCCTTCTTGGGATTTTTTATGTGCGCGCTCTAAGAAAATTGAAATATTCGACTTAGTGAAAAAAACATGGATCAAGATAGGAGACATCTATAAAGTTTCTTTTTCATAAATTATTGAATCTTATAGAAACAGAGGCTAAACCTATTTGTTGCAAAATGTGCTTGCAGAACCTGTGCTGGCTGCAATGCCGAGATTGGCAGTGGAAGATTTTTGAGTTGCATGGGAGGTTATTGGCATCCTGAATGTTTTTGTTGTCATGCTTGCAAACTTCCAATCACTGATTATGAGGTTAGAGTCTTGTGTCCATTGTTATATGCTTCATGAAACTCAATTTGAACACATGTAAACTCTCTTCTGGAATTCATAAATGAAGATCTTTAGCTTTATTTTTATTAATATGATTGTAATTAATGTTTACATCCTTATTCATTTACAGTTTTCCATGTCTGGAAATCGCCGTTATCATAAATCCTGCTATAAGGAGTTGCATCATCCAAGATGTGATGTTTGCAATAACTTTGTAAGTAATAGCAGTCAGTTTTTTCTTACAGATTTTTAGTCAATTAGTCTTTGATTAATGGTTTCAATAAAATTTGATACGTATACAAATTTCACTACATGTGTCTTGTTGGACGACTACTGATATTGGGTTGTTTTCAAAAATACTATAGTCCAGAAATCAGAATAGTACTCGAGAATGTTTTGCCTTGCGTGCCCTTGATGACTCATATAAGTTTGAATGTTTGATTACTTCTTAAATTGTAATATTTGGCTTATATTTGCAAGAAATTATGGATCAGCTACACTAAGTTAAAGTCATTTTACACACTGTTCAAAATTTCTGTGATCTACTAAGACTTTCTATCTGTGCATGTTGAAGTTTATATCAAATATGTTGTATTGCTAAAATAAGCCTGTTCTTGAGCTATGACATATACTCAGTCAACCAATATATTGGAGAGACTAGAGACACCTTGAAACGATACATTAAGATTTCAAGAGAAAGCAAGTGAAACCATTTTGTTTTCTAGTCTAGGTCAAACATTTTTTCATTTCCTACAATCTACCATTAATAGGTGGACAACTTGTACATGGAATTCCCTGAAAAGTTGGTTGAAGAAATTTTACTACTATTTCATTAATGGAATTATATTATACCCGTAAGCCTTCAATCAAAAGGAGTTTGAGTGAATTAATATAAATGTAAAGTTGGCGAAGGTATAAGTGAAAGGGTGAACATGTTATCCTTTCCCTCCTTTTCTGAATCTAAAATTGGATGTTATTTTGTTTTTTTCAATTATTCTAGTTATAAATATACAGTACAATTGAATGATCAATTTTTGTTCATTGCAGATCCCACCAAACTCAGCTGGCCTCATTGAGTATAGAGCACATCCTTTCTGGCTACAAAAATATTGTCCATCGCATGAGCGAGATGGTACTCCTCGTTGTTGTAGCTGTCAAAGAATGGAGGTCAGTTATAACAGCTCCCAGAACATGTCATCATTTGTTGATGCATCCCATTTCTCATTCCTTTCTCTCTCTGTCTTTTTCCTTTTCATATCTGATATGAAATTTTCCAATCAGTGCAGTCAGTGGATGCCAAATATCTGTTGCTTGATGATGGCCGAAAGCTGTGTCTGGAGTGTCTTGACTCATCTATCATGGATACTCATGAATGCCAACCTCTCTATGTTGAAATACAAGAATTTTATGAAGGTTTACATATGAAGATAGAGCAGCAAATTCCTATGCTTTTGGTTGAGAGACAAGCACTGAACGAAGCCATGGAAGGAGAGAAGAATGTAAATGTTAACGTTTTGAACATTCATTCATGAAATTTTCCTTCCATTTTCTCTTCTTTACATCATACCCCTTCTATTGCCCTGATTTTGCATTGCTTTTGAGTGTAGGGTCATCACCACTTACCTGAAACTAGAGTACTTTGCTTGTCTGAAGAGCAAACTATTCCTACTGTAGAGATCTCTTCTGAATTTCAGTCTTCATTGATGATTTTAATTCTCAATAAACTGTCTCTGTTGATCAAGCAGTGGTTTAAATTTCTTTTCTTGTAATTCCAGATTTTAAGGAGGCCAAGGATAGGAGCAGGATACCAGCTCATAGATATGATAACCGAGCCTTTTAGATTGATCCGTCGATGTGAAGTGACAGCCATACTTGTTTTGTATGGCCTTCCCAGGTATCCTTCTGTCACCAACTATTTTCATGAACTAAAGTGTTTGCATTTGGATTTCACTGCATACAATTCACGAATTTTATGTTCATAGGCTATTGACTGGATCAATCCTGGCTCACGAAATGATGCATGCGTGGCTTAGACTTAAAGGTACCATCATCCTTCTTGTGATCAATGTGGAAAATTTGTAATTTCATTTCATAGTGTTAAGTTGGACAGATTTGTGGGGTTATGGCAGGCTATGGCAATCTGAAGCCAGAAGTTGAAGAAGGAATTTGCCAAGTCTTGGCTCATATGTGGGTAGAATCGGAGATCTATTCCAGCACTGGGAATGAAGGTGCATCATCATCATCATCTTCTTCTTCCTCATCCTCTTCGTCACCTTCGTCCTCTTCATCATCTAAGAAGGGTAAACGTTCTGATTTTGAGAAGAAACTTGGTGAATATTTCAAACACCAGATTGAGTCAGATAGTTCATCAGCTTATGGAGATGGATTCAGAGAGGGTAACCAGGCAGTGCTCAAGTATGGGCTTAAAAGAACCCTTGACCATATCCGAATGACTGGAAGTTTTCCATATTGAAAAATGGTATTAGACTCCTTCAGAGTGAGCAGTTCATCTTCGTGAGAAAAGTAAGGAATCTCAATTGTTGATGAGAAGATTAAGGAGTTAAATTTGAACAAAATCATGATTTAGTATGCACAAGCATATCATATCAACGGCTATTCTCATCAATGAGGGAGACTTTTTGCTTTTCTCTCTAAAGGATGGACTCACTTTAGCCAAATTGAGAAATATGATACAATTTTCTTTTCTCTACATCAACCGATATATCAGCTTTGTCATTTAAATTAAATAGGATGCAAAGGTTCCAAAAGTATATAATTTTCACATTACGCCGGACTAAATAAGGAAATGAAAAAAAGGCTCCTGTTAGTCTGAGGTTGCTAAAAAGTTTTTTATTTCTTTTAGGGGGTGCAGTGGGGAGGGATGACATATGCAGTTGTTGTTGTTGCCATTTCCTGATAAATGTTGTCCTTTATATTCTATATCTGTTACAAAACATCTTGCAGCAGTTGAAAATATTAAAACAGTGCAAGTAATACCAGTGAAAAAAATTGTAATTTTTGTGTTTTGCTCATATTCTTCTTTTCTGGAATTTTTTCCCTTGGAAGCTTTAATTCAGAAAGATGGTTCCTCAGTATTTTTGTGATGATTGTTCACCTTTGTAATGTAAGTAACTAGTTAGCCACCCTTGCTATGCACAGGATTTTAAGTTTCTATTTACTCTTTACAGAAGTCCTTTCAAATATTGATTTGATTATCTTAATAAAAGACTATTTGTGCTTCATTTGTTGAATATAAACCATTCACAAATTGTTGAGACAATATTTGACCTTTCAAAACCAAACTTTCTTGGTCTATCTTGAATTCAAAATGCTATGAACTCACAAAGTGAAATGCATTTCCTTTTACACAATGAATTGCATTTAAATCCAAACCTAAATGGAAAATTATCTTTATGTCTAACCTCACTATATGAAAAACAACAAACCTTCTTCCACAAGTTACTGATGATCATCCATGGAGTTTCTCTTCCCCACAAGATACTTTGAACCCTTTAAGGTTCACATAAAGACACCATACCTATTTTTCCTATAAATTTTTTTGTCAATTCACAATATATGGATACATTGACTTGATCAATGGATTATAATATTAAAATGTAAAACAAATGAAACAATATGTTTCAATTATCATAAAAATGACTCAGGCCAAAACAAAAATCACAAAGAAACACAAGAACCACATCCAAATAAAAATGAGTTTCACATTTCATTCTTGAAGAACACTTACTTAGAATTAGATGAATATATGTTCATCTTCTAGCTCTAATGGTCACTTGATGTTTTTAGTTATTTGTATTATTTTTTTATGTATACTATTTGTATGAAATTGAACTATATATTTTAAGAATGGTAGAAGACTTTTGTAGTGTTTTCAAGTTCACACAACTAAATCAATAAATATATAGGCACACTCACTATAAATTTGTATAAAATGGTAGATGAATTATCTTATAATATAAAAACATTTTTTCATATTAATAACGAATTCCATAATTTTCATAATATAGTTTTTAAATTTTTTTATATAATAATATGACTATCTTTTATTTATTGTACTAGAATAAACATCTCAATAAAAGTATTAATACAACAATTATTTTGATAAGAAAATAAATATACTAAACCGAAATACGAAAAAACAATTTCAGCAAAAAGTTCATAGTCATATAGTGTTGAACTTGTATATCAAATTAAAAAAAAACTATATTAAATTTAGACAATTTTAACTTAATCCATCATAGTTTGTATCTAGATTTATACCGACTCATAATAGATATGTATTTGATTTGTTATGTCTAGATTTGACATTAGTAACTTTAAATAATATACTCTATTGTGTTATTTGAAAGGCTCCAAATCTATAAGGGTTTTCAAACACTAACCTTCTTGTTTGGATGAAGAATTTTTAGAAGAAAGTTAATTATTTTATAAGAATTATTTATTTATTTTGTAAACATATTTTTTATAAATTTAATAAATTCTTTTATACTAATTAATTATTTACTTTTTGTTATCGTAAGCACATGGGTCTCGGTAATAAAGAATTTAACTTCATTGGCAGCCACGTGGCCCAGGATGAACATGATTGTAGCATGGTCGTGGCGAGAGATGCTTAGCAATATGTGATGCCAAAACTGATCTATTTCCCTTCTCCTTCTCACTTCTGTCTCTCTGCTACCAATCCAAAAACCTCCAAATTGAGAGGTAAAATAATCCTCATCTGATTCATCACTTTCTTACTCTTTTTTCATTGCAATTTCACTTATGTCTCCGTCACTTGCATTCATTTCACTCGATTTCGCTTTTGCATTAGCAGTTCAAAATTCAAGTTTCCCGAGCGAGTTCTAGGGTTCTCCACTGCCATGGACCAGGCCGAATTAACCACCGAACAGGTACTTTCGGATCCGTTTCCTCCGTTTCCTCTCTATTCGTTTCTTCGTTCCTCGATCTGAAACCGATTGTGCTCGATTCCGTTTGGATTTAGTTCTCGTGCATTTTAATGTGTTGATTGTCGATGTGGATTGAATTTCTTCACAATGACATTGTGTCGTGTTTTCTTGAAGGTTCTGAGTAGGGACATTCCATGGGAGACCTACATGTCCACGAAGCTCATCTCTAGCACGAGCCTTCAGCTCTTAAGGCGCTATGATCACCGATCAGAGAGTCACAGAGCACAGTTGCTCGATGATGTAATTTTTTATTTTAAATTATTTTTTTAGGAAAGTAATATAGTAAATCCTAGTTTGTTAATTGTTGTGCTGAGTTTTTAAACTTAATTTGATTGCAATTTTGATTTGAAGTAGCTTTAATTTGTGATTCCCAAGTTTGTTGTCCATTGGAATTGAAAGTGCAAGTTCGATCTTTGTGTGGCAGGATGGTCCCTCTTATGTTCGCGTGTTTGTTCGTGTTCTGCGTGATATTTTCAAGGAAGATACTGTAGAGTATGTTTTGGCACTGATAGATGAAATGCTTGCAGGTAAATTGTTGAAATTGGTCCATTTTTTTCTCTTTTGTTTGTTAACAGTGGCATAACCTTGAAATTATAATCTTTTGCAGCAAACCCTAAGAGAGGAAGACTTTTTCATGACAGTACCCTTGCAGATGAAGATACTTACGAGCCTTTCCTAAGTTAAGTATTTACTCAAATATGTTCTTTTTCATAATTATTAGATTTCTTTGTTTTGGAGGTGAGACTAGACACACACATATGACTGATTTTTGTATTGAATACCCAGTAATTTGTTTTTCAAATTGGGTACTTAACAAGTTAAACACTTTGGTTTATGTCCATTCCGATTCCTACCAGTTCTATATAATACATGTCTTGTTAAGTTGAAATACGTATCCCATTGAGGGGGCTATATGGATTAAATTCCTTTATTGACAGCATACATCATCATATGATGGAAAACATATCGGTTGTTATGATAAAAGAAGTAAGTTGAAAGATCAAATAGAAGTAAACAAATATTTTAGGGATCAGTTAAAATTATCAATGTAATTGTAGGGACAAAATATAATTACATTTTTTTCTGGGGATTTAAATCAAAATTTTATAAATTATTAGGTACCCAATTTTAATTTTTTTATTGGGTACTTGAAAACAAATTCTAGTCATATATATAGACCTAAAACTTATTTAAGCCTCAGCCAAACGGTTTTAAGAGTTTTCTTTGCAGGGAGTCTAATCATTGATGATAGTATATGTGTGTATGTAAAATACGTGCTTGTGGAAGATTGTGCTTTATATGGTCATTTGTAGTCTAGTATTATACCTTTCTTATGAACACAAAAACTGAAAGTCCGTCGCTTTGAATTACATTTTTTTGTCATTTCTTTTACAGAAGATTAAAAGTTATGTACACTTGTCATTTATATAATGTCATGATTCTTGTGGATTTTGACCATTTTCTTTGTACTTCAAATTTATGATATACAAAAATTAAAAAGAAAAACAATATTATTCATCTTGCAGATTGCTCTGGAAAGGAAATTGGTTCATACAAGAGAAAAGTTGTAAGATCCTTGCTTTAATTGTTAGGTAATACAAACTCGAGATCTTTTCACATTTTAATTAAAAAATTCTCAGACTTGAATTAAATATCAGATTCCATTTCATACCTTACGAGTTATTGAAAAATTTCACCCTTTTCTGAATATAGTGTCAGGCCAAAAAATCAGAATGGTGTTGTGTCTAATGGAGATGCATCAGATGGAAAGAAGCCATTTACCACTATTGATGATGTTTTGATAGGATTGGTAAAATGGCTATGTGAACAGGTATGTGATACTGAAAATTGTTTGTATCTCTCTATGTCCACCGGATAAGAGTAATTTACGAATATGTTGGCAATGCAACTAATCTTTCAACTTAGGGAGGAAGCTGCCAGAATCACTTGACGTTTATGAAAATTTAGTTAGACTTGCAAGAGTGGCATTATTTTCTGAACTTGAACACTAAGTTATAGTTTGTACCACAGAATCCATTAAAAACTAGATGCATAAATATATGAACTCAGATCAATAGAAAGTTTATGAAATATTCTAAAGATGTTATGGATCCATTTCTATCTAATATGCATGCTTTCTTACTCCCATCTATAATTGATTTATTATATTTGTAGTTGAAGAAACCTTTTCATCCTACTCGTGGAGTCCCAACTGCTATCAATTGCCTATCAACACTGCTTAAGGAACCTGTGGTTAGGTCTTCCTTTGTTCAGGCAGACGGGGTCAAGTTACTTGTGCCATTGATTTCACCAGCATCCACACAGCAGTCCATTCAGGTAAGTTTGTTGGACTCTACCTCTGAGAATCTGAAAATTGAGTAATTGGATTTGTCTTTAGTTGGACTATTCCAATAGGATAGGTGCTTGGGTGGTAAGCATAGTATATCTAGCTATGTCTGTAAATACTTGCTAGAAATCGAAGAGTCTCTATTGCATTTAGTAAGAGATGGATAACTTATGCTTGGTGCTTCTTACCAAATAATACTTTTTTTTATCTACATTGAAAGAGTGATATCTGATTCTAGATACGTTGGCTTCTAAATTGAATTACCAGTAAAAATAATGAAATGTTATTGATGAATTTTTTTAGATTTCTTGGGTTTCTTTTATAGGGAACAAAGGGAAATTAATTGACAAATTCCTCTGTAACAGCTTCTTTATGAAACATGTCTCTGTATATGGCTCTTATCCTATTATGAGCCAGCAATTGAATATTTGGCTACTTCAAGGACCCTTCCCCGACTTATTGATGTTGTTAAGAGTTCTACAAAAGAAAAGGTATTGCTTACTTGTTGAATTTATGTGCATCTCATTTTTCTCTTATAAACAAATTGTTGTTCATATTTCTCTATTTCTTACAATATCATTAGTAGTTATTGACTTATTGTTCTTTTATAGTTGTTTGCTTAGTTGTGTTAACTTTCTGTTATATCTCTGTCTGTAATAGTAGCAAGTAGATATTTAATTGTTTATAACTTTCTCTGGCATATCAGTCTAATGTTGGCATACTTGTTTTACAAGGTGGTTAGAGTTATTGTCTTGACTCTTAAGAACTTGATGTCAAAAGGGACATTGGGTGCTCAGATGGTTGATCTTCAGCTGCCACAAGTTGTCCAGAGTTTAAAAGCACAAGCATGGAGTGATGAGGTCAGATAATTAGGACCTACAATACGTTAATGTCCTGTTGAACTTGTGTGCAATACCTCTTGCTATTTTGAGCCTTACCAGTAAATTTGCTGTCTTGTGACCTTGCAATCAGAGGTTCAATTCCTGGAAACAGTGTCTTCTTGCAGGATTAGGTGTTATGCACCTATGCCTACCCTCCCCAAACCCCATCTAGTGCACCGGGGAGTCTTGTGCATTAGGTTGCCCCATTTTTGCATCTTGCCATTATTGAAGTATTTGCAGTCAGAACTAATATTTTAGTTTTTTTGTCATCCTAATCATAGTTTTTTATATAACATGGCCTTTTCATTATTATATATTATTTCTTGTCTTACGTTGTTATACAGGGCCTCTGTACTAAATAGTTAGATACACTTTCTGTTTTCTATGATGCATCACACTTTTAATGGCACTTAGCATTTGATGTCATGCATTTAATAGAAAAGGAAAGTCAGAATGACGGTTAGTGCTGAATTTACTTACCAGAATGATATGATGCTTCCTCTCAAATATTTATTGTTACTCAATAGATGAGTTGTGATGATATTACAATATTGTTGATGAAATTTGATTAATCTGTGATGCATTGCTTCCTGGGTTCACGTCAGTGACTCTCGTGCATGTTGGCCATTAGTAACTTATTCTCTCTGTTTTCTGTTTGCATTGTAATCATTAATGCACAAGTGTACGTGAACCCTTATGTATGATACACCGATCACGTTGCTAACTTTAATACACATTCTGGACATCCGTTTTTTCACTATTCTAAAGTGCCTTTTCCATTCTCTCCTACATTTGGTTGAATTGGCACCTCTCTATGATTGGACTATATGTGTGTGTGTATTACTGGAGCTTTATCACTTTATCTTAAATTACAAACTCAAAAATGGATAGCTATTTTTAACCTCTATTACCACATTTCCTTTTGAAATACCTGATTTTGTATTGCTAGCCCAACATTTCTATTGATTAGAAAAGTTTGTATAGGACTTGTTGGAGGCACTGAATTCTCTGGAAGAAGGGCTTAAGGATAATATTAAGAAACTAAGTTCTTTTGATATGTACAAGCAAGAAGTTCTCCTTGGCCATCTAGATTGGTCTCCCATGCACAAAGATCCCATATTCTGGCGAGAAAATATAACCAACTTTGAAGAAAATGATTTCCAGGTATATGTACATTTCTTCCTTTATGCTTTAATTCAATTCTTATTTAAGAAAACTTGAAAATTTAGGCTGAGGAAAATAACAAGGGTTTATATTTGATTAACTTCTTTTATAGATGATTTTGGATATATAAATTTTAATTGTCAATTTAAATAATTAATAATGATGTTCAATATATATATATATATATATATATATATATATTACTTTGTCCTACATCTTGAAGATTATAAGTATTACAGTATCCTTTTTTGGTGTATGTATTAGTGTCCGTGATACACTTCTTATACTTTTCTTTTCAAGACAGTATGGAATTACTTGATGTTGTGTTCCGTGATAGAATATGCCCTCACACGAATGAGTCTGAGTCTTAGCATTACATAATTGTGCAAGCTATTTATGTTTTGTTTCTTATAGTAATTGTGAGAGTATCAAAATGGATGATGTTTTGCAACATGATATGATTTTTCAATTGATAATTAGTGTCTGCTATGACGCTTATGTTAGAAAAAAAAGGATGAGTTCAAGAGGGGGTGAATTAAACTTTCAAAGAATTTAGAATTTTTTTACAAATGAATGAATTATTAACTTTGAATCAATAAATACTATTTTCAATGTTCTTTATTCCATAACCATGCAATATGAATATATTCATATGAGTTATAAGAGATAAGGAAAAGAGAATAACATCAAGAATTATATTGGTTCACCCTTACAAGAGAGTTACATCTAGTTGCTTAATCACCTCAATTAAGCTAATCTATTAATATCAAGTTTTTAGACAAGAAAATCAAGAAATACAATACAATACAATATCTTGAACCCTACCAGATCTCTTACACCTTGTGAAATCCTATCTCAAGAAAACTCTTTTGATAGTCATAGTCAAGAACAACCAACAACAAAGAAAACAATTTGGATTGAATCACCTTGACAATTAAGTTCAAAGAATAACTCCCCCTAGAAGCAATGCTAGGTGATTCTCAACAAGAATGAGTTGCAACGCTTGAATCTTGATCTTTAGAAGGATTTTTCAGAATGAGAACTCAAGGAAAGTTTTTCAGTCAATTAAAAATAGAATTCTAATGTATAAAAAAATGGTGTATAAAAAACTATTGAGTTTTCTATTAGAAGAGAAAAGTTAGAAATCAATTATGCTGAATTGATATTTTCAACAGGTTGAAAATCTTTTTCAATTGATTGAAACATTGCAAATTGAGTTTCTAAAAGAATTTTCAATTAGTTAAAGTGAGTTTCAATCGATTGCAATCACTTGAATTGATTTCTTTAGTGGGTTTAAATTTAATAGATTGATTCGCATTTCAATCTGTTGATACAGTGTGAAATTGGTCTTTAAAAACTTGTTTTAATCAATTGAAATGTTTAAGCATGTGTTTTCTACCAAGCTATGAACATTTCAATATATTATAACAGATTTTAATCATTTGAAATTTGTTTACTTTCATTTAAACCAAGTGAAATCATGTAAAAACTCCTGAAAACAATTTCACACTCACTCAAACAAACCCTAAACCTAAGAATTACAACTCAATAAGACTCAAACAATAAAATCATCTAATCTTTATCAAGGTTGAGGCAAACTCCATGACGTCTTCATCTTCAAATGGTTGGAGACATCAAATCATATATCTTCAAATCTATTAACTTTTGATTGGCGTGTAATACATTATAGATGATCGCAGCTGACTGGATCTCTACTTTCTTTCTACTGTCATTAAGTTATGGCCTAAAGAGATGAAATGTGTTTAGTTAATTTATTTCTGTATAATTATTATTATGGTGAGTCCTAAAGGCATTGCGGCTGAAACTTATTCCGTGGTCCAAAATCTTTCCTTTTATAAAATCAAGTAACTTTTTAACTGATGTGCGAAAGAATTTATTGGTTCTGTGTTGCGGTATTGTTACTTGATTTCGTCGTGTTAGATGATGGTGTTTGTAAAGTAGATAGATATGATATTCATCTCAAAGTCAATATACATTATACTGTACCGAAATATGGTAAATGAAATTTAAAATGTTTTCTTCCATTGAGGGTGCTTGTGGATCCCATCAAATGAGACATGCGTACTATAAAACAATTTTTCGTTGCAATCCATATTGATAAGGAAAAACATTTTTATAGCGAAATCGGGTGATTATGCTATATGAAGTGCCATTTGATAATGCTAGAAAGGAAAGACGATGTTAGTGTAATCTATTATTTATTAATACTAACTTCATCTGTTGCAGATCCCAAGGGTCCTAATTACAATTTTGGACACTTCCAGTGATCCAAGGACTCTGGCAGTTGCTTGTTATGACATTTCACAGTTTATCCAGCACCATCCTGCTGGACGGATAATTGTGACAGACCTCAAAGCCAAGGAACGGGTTATGAAACTTATGAACCATGAAAATGCTGAAGTTACTAAGAATGCACTACTCTGCATCCAGCGGCTTTTCTTAGGTGCAAAGTATGCGAGTTTCTTGCAGGTTTAATTCTGTTTTGTTGGGTGGTGGCCTGCTGGATGCCCTTATTTCCATCAACTTGACTGCTATCTAAAAAATTGGGTCGGTTCTCGTGTACAAGGCTTATTCATTGCTTTAGTAATTAATTTATTGTTGTGTATGGCATATTAAGATTTCGGTTTCAACAGTAGAAGAAATTTTATGTGAGAAATAAGTATGCATGATATTCTGCTGCCGAATAAAACAAGTTTTGTAATTAAATACTGGAAGTTGTGCTTGTAGTAATGTTGAATTTGTTAGAAAACAAAATTTATTATTTAATATGAGCTATCAGATTGAGTCAAGGGGTCAGAACTAATAGAGAAAATAAATGTTTATTTTATATGATTAAAATATTTAGATTTATAATAAATATTTTATAATGTTATATATTTTATTTTTAGTTATTGATAATTTCTTTCAGAAATATCGAAGTGTAAGTTAGAAATAATTATATGTTAAAAAGAGAATTGGTAAATAACATTTACATTTTTAATTTTAAAATAGAAATTTATTTTTTATACCTTTAATAAACTGATTTTTATTTCTTTTATAAATTTAAATAGATTTCCATCTATATCGTTTATAAACAATATTCACATTTATTATGATTTTAATAAACTAATATTCATCATCTTTTTTTATTTATAAAAATTGTTTTTTTTTTTTAAATTTTGTTTATAATTCTTTTCAATTTTTATTTTAAAAAAGTTAATGTTCATTTTTATAACATTTAAGTTTTAGTTAGATATTCTGAAATAAAACAAAATAAGTGACTGTTACTTTAATAAAAGGAAAGTGATTATGCTTTTAAAATTTGTAAAATAGTATTATTTAGTAACTTGATGAGTATAGTTTCTCCTATTAAAATTATATAGAGAATAATTAATTGAAAAAGATAAGAAGTTAAGTTTCAAATCACGGACTTAATTTCTTGATTTTTTATTTACTGTTTTAATTAGTTTGGTTTTTTAGTAAAAAAATTTAATCAAGTTTCTTAATATTAAAAAGAAACAATGTGATTTTTTTATTAAATTGAAATTAAAATCATCCATTTATTAAATGGAAAGTAATTATGTTTGCGAGTTTTGATAATGGTGCAAGATTTGCAATTGTGTGTTGCTACTTGTGAGGTTTGGATACTTCTTAAATTATGTGTCCGTGAATACACGTATTGGATATCGATACTTGAAAGATAATCGTATGACACTTATGGGTGAAGTGTCAAATTTAAAAATTATTTATTGAATTTCTGATATTTTTAACATAATTTTTGGAAATTGAAACACATTAATTTTTTAAAAATTCAAATTTATTATATAATTATAAAAAATATTAAAAAACTAAAACACATTTATACACATTGATTTATAATTTTATAAATTATATATAATATATAAATTCGTATATCCATTTAGGATGATATGAATGTGCGCATCTGTGTTGTATCATTGTTTTACATAACGAATGGTTGCTTTGTGATGTGTGTGGTGCTCAAAGTGTAAACCCTCCACCAGAAGCAACCTGGAGGTGGCGCTTGTTGTCGGTTCCAGAACTTCAAGGTGGCAGCTGTGACGACATGCGGCGTGAGTAGTGCAACAACTGCCACATCATCACGGTTGCGCCACCACGCTTTCACTCAAATTTACTTTCGTGTTCTAATATTTAACCCTCTCTTTGAATTGGATTCTTTATGGTTGGTGGGTACTGGGAGGCAGGGATGATTTGGAATCATGAGGATTTAGGATTTTGACTCCCTCTTATTTAGATGAAAGTTGATAAATTTATGTGTACAACTAATTTGTCTTTAATTGCAATGAATTTATTATATTTACTAAAGAATTATAAAAACACTTTATTATTTTTAATTGTATTAATTATTTTATATTTCTAATTTAGTGTGAAATTTCTTAATGTATACAAACCTACCAGTTCATTCTTAAGTATACTTAATGAAAAAATTGTAATGGATAAAAGAAAAAATATTTATTATTTATTATATATTTTAATATCTTCTGATAAATATATTGTATAATTATTTTCTTTCAATATCTATTAAAAATTAAATATTTAATTCTAAAATTATACCAAACTTTTTAAATACCCTTTTCACAATTCTTACAGTTATTATAATTATTATCATATATTTATTCATTCTTTAAATCAAAATTATACATATTTTTAATAAAAAAATCAATAACATGTTATTTTTCATATAACATAATTTTATCAGTAATATTAATCCTATCTATTACGAACTTTCAAATTATTCTCCATTCAAATAGATTCACTTTTTCTTTCCATTAAAATCGATCTACCTTTTTTCAATCTAAACAATATTACTTTTTATTCTTTTTTCTTTATTTTCCTTTTCACCCCTGTTCCAATACAAATAAAACATAAATTATAGCTAGCTGAATTTCTTCATACATATTTACAAAGATAAAAACATAAGTGACGTGTCCATTTTCTACATGAATATTAGAGTTGTTATAAAATATAAAAAATAACCAATAATAATATTGAATACCGATGAAGATGATATTATATATATATATATATATATATAAACACTGTCTCAATGAAAAAAAAATGTAACTCAAACAAAAGAAGATGAAGAAATCATAAAAAAAAATGAAAAAACTTGATTAAGAAGCTATGAAAGCACAAGGAAAATTTTCCAAACTTCTACCTATTTCATAATAAGTTTCTATTCTAAAAAAATTCTAAATTTAAACTCATGGTACATAAACCCTTAAAATACTCAAATCCTTTTTATATAAACTCATAACTCATTAAAGCTACATAAAACTTTCCCATTTTCTGTGTTTTATCTTCCACGCTAGACATTAAAAAATTGACAATTTGTTATGCAGTTTAGTATTAATCCCCAGTCTTAAAAAGTCTATGTTCAATTTCACTTTAGATTCCTTTAGCACAAGTCTAAAAACTTTTAACAATGAAGAATAATTATTTTTACTTTAAAGCTCAAAATTTTCCTTCCAAAAAAACATAGTTTCTAAAACTTATCAAATTTCTTCAATTTTTCTGATTTCTAAAACAAATACAATTGTTCCAGACAATAGTGGTGATGACTTTAGACCTAAAACATTTAGTATAACCAAGAATAAATAAGTGTACTCTTAATTAGTGTGTGATCCCTCTCCACTAGCATCTTATTGGGTATATATTTTATTCCCTCTCTTTGCTTATGTAGTGTTTGGTCTTATAACTGGCGCATCTTTCTCATAAATGCTCTCTTTTACTCCTATGTTGATTACTCAAAATTTCCACGATTTGTCCTTAACATAAAAATCCTTTAAAACAAGATCGACAGATGATCCCTCAATATACATTATCGGACTCGACCTATATCACTACAACCTACTAGCCTCATGCGTAAGCCAATGAGGTTAAAAGTCAAATTAGTTATGACAATCTCCAATCGGTTCACACGTCCACTAATCTCATATTCAGCCCATGTCACTTCAACAATACATAACAATATGTTCAAAGATTTAAAACATTAAATCTACTCATAATTAATAATTAGATTGGTATATTTTTTTTATTAAAACAAAGTTCTAACTAAAAAAAGGCAAGATTAATGATATACTAAATAAAATGCAAGGTTAATGTTCTGTTATATAGATATATAAAACATTTATGACTCTCTCAAAGATAAGTCATCACTTAACAATTGATGGGAATTTCTCCTTATTTTAATGGAACCATGATCCATGAATCTTGATAATTGATCCATTGACTATTCACCATAGTGTGATATTAGAAATCCTAGTGAGATGTTAGAAAGACATTGTATTTCATCATTGTTGTGAGATTTAGTGTTATCCTCCTAAAGTGAGAGAAACAAATATTGTAATAATACTTTTATAGTAGAAACATTTTTTGGACTAGGTGTCGCGAGTTTTACTTCGGAAAGGTTTTCTCACGTTAAAAATTATCGGTATTATTATTTTATTTTGCTCTATTTTCTATTATCTGCTGTTTCTGCAAATATCCATTTTATATCTAGACCAAAGAGAAAGAATTAGTTTTGATTTAACAACAATATTAATAAACAATAATAAAAATTTATCAATGAAATTCTTAACATCTATAAATTTATAATAAAAAATTATTTAAACCCATATTTTTTCCTTCTCAGTGAAGGTAAACTTCCCATCGGAATGCGATGACAATAATTCCTTTTAGTCCTTCAAGTGAATACGATAACCTTATCGTGGGACCATATAATTTAAATTTAGTGGTGCAACAAACTTTGAACTCGCAATTATTTTGACAAAGAAAACAGCGACTCCGTTTTAAATTAAAGCTGTGTTTTTCAAACTTTACAATAAGTTCAAATAGAACATTAGTCAACAAAATAATAAATAAAAAACTGTGATGGAATTGTATTGAAAATCACAAAAAAATAATTTGTTTGTTTTTAAATTTAAAAGCAATAAAAAAAATACCCAAATTCTACTATGAAAAATAGAATAACTTTTTCAATATTTCGATTTTGGTTCCAGTTTCTCAATAATGTTTAATGTAAATCATTATTAGCACATGGCTCACATGTCCAGCAAATGCTTTTGAATTGTGGTCTACAATTGTAACGACAATTTTAAATCATCATAAAAAAGAGTATACTATTTTTCTTATAGTTAAATTACCTAAGAATAATACTTTTTTTTATCAGAAAATTACCTAACTAGTAATTCATTTTTTAATGAATAAGTGTTTATCATATAAATATTTGTCTATGAATTATGCTAATAATTAAAAAAAGAAGAAGCTTAAACTGGTTTATTTTTAAATATATTTGGAATATTTATGAAATATATATGATTATAATTGATCGAGTGATTATATATATATATATATATATATATATATATTATTTATTTACTTTAAATATTTTAAAAATATTTCATCCTAGATTTAAAAATTTATAAATACAAATTAATTTTATAGAAAGTATTTTTCGATTCTCTTATTACCTTTACTTATATTCAACAGGTTTTTTTCTAGTTTTTCTAACTTAGCCTCAAAATTTTCTGCAGATGAATATTCTGTGGATCTTCACAAAAGATTCGGTTAAATTAATTCTTAGAAGTTGAAACTCAGCTTTATGAGAATATCAAATCACTTTTTAAAAAAAATAAAAATACGTTTCATTCTTATAATACGATAAAAAAAACAAAACTAATCAATTAAAGCCGACATTGCATGTTATTTTCTTCAGTTTTGGTGCATATGTTATCATCACCTTGCTTTAGCTTTAAATGGTAAAAATACAATGGATGCCTTGCAACCATTTTTTTTCTTCAGATGAGCTTCAAATCCTTTAGCGATTAATTTATTCAGCATAATTAAGATGAATATTTGAGTGTTAAAAACTATAAATCATAAAATGACTCATTAAATAAAAAATAAGAGTAATAAACTTTTATAATTTTGAATAAATTTAGTTAATAATAAGAATATATTCAATAAACCGTTTGATAATATGTGTTGGCAATATTTTTCATGGTTAACACCTTCTATTTGTATAGACGAATATCCTAGGTTGAACTTGATAAAAATACCATTAGTTTAAAATGGATTGAATTAAACTTTTAGTCCTTTAATAAAAATAATTTTTTAAATTCATATGGGTTATTTATCTTTTAAATTTAGACCAATTTAATATTTTTAAAATAGTGGTCGTTTATTTATTTATTTTGAGTTGTAATTTTGAACCATTTTTTAGAGTAGTGAAACTTGTCTCATTAGATTTATCAACGAAACTCACCAAATGTTAAAAAATAACTATAACCAAGAAAAAGTAAGTCACGTATCAGTAGTGGTGAAAAAAAATAATCTAATACTATATTTTTCAGTTACTTTACACTCATTCTCTTGCTTAACTTTTACATTTTTTATAATATTTCTTGTTCGAACATCAGTTCGATTCTATAGTTTTTATGTAGAGGAATCTAATGAAACAAATTTCGTGTCGTATACAATAGTAAAAAATGGATTCAAAATTGAAAAAAAAAATATTTTGAAGGGTAAAATTGATCCAAATATAAAAGTTATAAAACCAAAATAAATTTTTAAAAGATGAAGGAAAAAATAAAATAAAAGACAAAAACATAATTTAGTCTTTAAAGTATATTGGTGAAAAGAAAACAAAAATCTATTACCACTTAAGAATGAGTATAAAACGTGCCTTATTTCAGAATAGAACAAGTAGTGGCTGGAATGGCCTCCATGTACATATTTACATTAAAGTTAAACTTGAAGTTCTGAAACATCATCCATTAAACTCCGCAATCGGTTTGGATTGAAATGAAAAAGAGGCACAGCACATAGAAATGAAGGGATTATTGACTAAGCCATCATTTGGTAAAACTCATCGAAATCAAGGACACCATTGTGATCAATGTCAAAGGCACCGATCATGGCAACACACTCATCATAGGATCTGTCATCTCCAAGACGGTGCAACATCCTCTGCAACCCCTTTGGGGTGATGCAACCACACCCTTCTTTCTCCCACACAAACATCTCAAAAGCCTTTCTTAGATCCCCCTCATCGCCATCACCACCACCCCTCTTCATCAGCTTGGTGAAATCCTGCAAGTCCAACATGTTATCCCCATCGGAATCGAGGTCATGGATCACCCCTTCAACCTCCTCATGAGACATGTGCTCCCCAATGGACCCAAAATACGACCTTAGATCATAGGCAGAGATTTTCCCATCTCCATCACCATCCAAGTGATGAAAAGCTTCCGTGAGGCCGTTGACCTCTTTCTTCTTTGGGGTTGTGCATGTTGACATGGGGGAACGTGGAGAAGCATTTGATGAGTGTGATGATGAGTTGGAGGATCTTGATGTTGGGCGATGAAGGCTTAACCTAAGAGTTTTGTTGGAGAACCACTTGGAAGGCTTGAAAATTCTATCAGTAGCCATTAGAGTGTTATGGAATATGGAGTGAGAGGGTAGAAGTAGGTTTTAATAGAATGAAAGAGGCAGAGAAAAGGTTTTAATAGAATGAAAGAGGCAGAGAAAAGGATTGAGACGTGTTATGTTCTGTGATGGATATGGAGTTGCTGTGAAAGTGGGTGAGGGGGCAGAACCAAATGTGAATAAAGATTACGTAACTCATGTTGTTGGTGCAAGGAAAGTGCATGGTAGTTTCCGACTGGGTCCCAAAATAAGTGGATGGAACAGTTTTCTCGTAAAATCAATTCATTTCTCAGTCTTTTCCTCAATCTATCCCCACACTCTACTGTTTTTAGGCCTACGTTATTTCTTGTCTATTTCCAACATTTTTAGCTACAAACTACAAACAAAATAATTATCATACTTTTTTTCATTTTTATTTCACAATATCTACATATAAATATAAATTATTTTAAATAAATGAAATAATTATATGGTTAATAAAAGAATTAGTGTCAGCTTAAACTTTGAAAAGGTAAAAAGTAATTTAAATCCAACACTTGGAAGGAATGAAGGATATATTTATCACTATTTTTTACTATATAATTTATTACAGTCCTTATTTGCCTCTTTTTCTTATGTATACACTGTAAGGGGCTAATTATTAAATGACTATGATTCCTTCTTCGTTGAAATAATTAGAATATCATTTGCTTTACTATTTTTTTTAGCTTGTACGTCTTTCCTTAAAAACAAAAGTTGAGTAAAACACATTTTTTAAATCACCTTAATAAATTGAGTATTTTGGTTTTATAAAAGAAAAGGAAAAAAGGAATTTAAAAGAAAATTCAATGCATGAACATTTAGAAAAAAGAATATGACTTTTCATCCCTGTCTCCACTCTCCTCTCTTTTCCATCTCTTATCTCGTTCTTTATCTCGTTGTTTAATATCTCTGTAAGTTTTGGACCTTGGACCAATAATAGAATATGGTTATAATAAAGTAGAATAGATTATCTGAGAGTTTCTTCCTGCACCCTTACGTTTTTCTTCCTCCACCCCACAAGTATTTGAGAAATAAGATAAGCACTTTCTTTAAAGATATCTAATTCTCCATGGTAGATGTTTCTTACTGGGTCCATGTGTTAATTCTTTATAAATTAAATTTGATAACAAATCTTTAGAAATTAAGATATTATAATTGAGAAAAGTAAAAAAGTAAATATTAATTTAAGATACTTGAATGTAAATGATTATAATGAAATAATTAAGAATGTTGAGGTAACTTGTCTATATGTAGCATGAGTTTGATTTGGTTACTTTTGTTTTTTAATTTTTTATAATATTTTTATATAATAACATGTAATTGTTGAATTATGAATTATGAATTATTAGATATTATTTTAACTAAATGTTATAGTTCATAATAATACCACGACTTTTAAATATTACTATGTTTTGAAAATTTATGTAGATCTTTATAAGTTTTAACAATTACTACATAATGAAAATCTAATATTAATAGAAGACAGTTTCTAATGATCTCAAACAAAAACTAACACCTTATATTTCTTTTTATTCAAAATCTCACACTTATGGGCATAAAAGCAATTCAGTACTCAGTTCTTATTAAAATTAGTGAGCAAGTGTATCTTTAGAGTGTTGTAAACACCATCTTAACCTTAATCTCTTTTACAAGGAAATTTCATGAATAACCTTGAAAGCCTGTTGACCTTTTTGAATGATAGAGAAATGCTTGATCACTACAAAAAAAAATGCAAATTATATACGGATTATTACATACTTATGTAACTCTTAGCACCATAAAATAAAATTTGCAATTAATGGGATTCGAAACCAGATTCCTTCCGTAACTAAAAAAAATTAACCACTACGTCAAACAAATTCTTTAATATTATTATGATTTTTATTATACTTACTATTATTAATAATATTAATAATATTAAAAATATTAACAATATTAAAAATATTAACAATATTAAAAATATTAACAATATTAAAAATATTAACAATAT
>Ga0123342_1002958_pt1 | contig 27837 bp, 19 predicted proteins | sample Turbeawhitnodule_FD_89960 | JGI IMG/M metagenome (GOLD analysis project Ga0123342, IMG submission 89960) | Root nodule microbial communities of legume samples collected from Mexico - Turtle bean Mexico white nodule | ecosystem: Host-associated > Plants > Roots > Nodule | place: Mexico: Nepantla... | reverse complement strand
ACACTGCAACTTTGTGTATCTAATGGTTTAAAATTAGTAATATCTGGGAGGGGTTTGGTACTTCTAGATATTAATTGTTGTAACAGAGTACTTTTTCTAATTATGTTATTTTTTGTGATTTTGTCCCTGGATTTGAATTGATTTGATAAATACTTTATTTTGGACAACGAGAACGAACAACAAATGTGCTTGCCATTTCATAACAGTTAACTACTAAGAATGTATTGGGCTGTGTACCGTCTTGAGTTAGATTTTTGTTTTCAATGAAATAGCAAACTCCAGAATAAAAAAATTTGCTTGTATTATGGGTTACTTTGTTTGCATATACCAATGTAGACGTCCCTCTTTTTTTAGGCTTTATGTTCACTTGATCACTTAAATTGAACGTGATTCTATTAATCGAATTTAGTTTCTCTGGTTGAAAATATTTTTAATATTTTTAGTTACACCCTTTGGGAAGCACAATTCTATATATATTTACCTTCACGCGTGGCCAGAACTTCTTTTTGCATTCTTTGTCATGCCACATGTTACATGTAGGTAACCAAGACTTGAATGAATTCCACCACTTGACATTTTTCTTCACTTTTAGCTTATATACTTGTTTCACTTATGGTGTGTGTGACCATGTCCACCAGTGGCATTGTTCTGGTAGGGTGGAAAAGGCCAGTTTTGATATGGTCTTGACTCTCGAGTCAATTCGCTTCCTAACCAAGTTGATTATGAGTCAACTTGGATACACTTCTCAATGCTTATTGAAGAAGAAAATAAATTGAATTTACGAGGTAAAATGAATCAAACTTATCTCATAAGTTAAAATTGCAGTAATACATGTCAACATTTTTAGAATTCTCCTCATTTAATTTCTTATTGGTTGGGATACATCAATTGATTTTTACTTATAAGAGAAGTTTGATTGATTTTACCTTCTTGGTACTTTTTATTTCTTTCTTTTAATTGCTTAGCTTTTATGTAAGTTGCATGCCTCGTCCGACTTTTAAAAGCTGAATGAATTATGCCTTCTGCAGGTATTGAATCAGTGTACCAGTGGGAGGGAAAGGTATAGCTGCAATATCTCCATTGACAATGAATGCTGTTTGAGTACTAATCTTTTTTTTTGAATGGGTGTTTGAATACTAAATTACTAATAGTAACAGAAACTTGTTTTAAATGTTTTCATCCTTGCATTAGAAGTTCTTATTTTCTAGCATGCATTAAAGCTCACCTGAACTTGTTTAAGAAAATTTATTGAAGGTATTGTTGTAACTTAATTTCTAGGTTTGCCTTGCAATCTTTAAAGCATGCACTTTGACGCAGACGTGAGTTCTTCACTTTGGCTAATGTGTAAAATATAGGATACTGCGGCTGCATACACACAGAGAGAAAGGGGGGTTGGGAGAAAGCTAATATTAATGTTAATATGTCTGCATTCATTTTAAGGCGTTGACTCAAGTGTTTGAGTTGTATGGAGGTGTCAGTTCAAGTGTGAGAGAGTTGGCAAGCTTTTTTATTAGACACTTATGGTTTGTTCTGTTGGGCGGGGAAGAAAATAGAGAGGAAAGAAAACACAGAAAATAATTTTCTTTCTTCTATCTTGTTGAAGAGAAAGTAGGAAAAAAAGGAAAAGGTGATTCTAGAAACAAAATTCAGTTTTAAACTTCTCGCTTCCCTCGTCACTTTCATTCCTCCCAACCAAACATAGCATTAATGAAGAGTGCCCAACATGTATAAAATAAGAGTCAAAAGCACATCCAACACCGTTACACTTAAACGCTCTTCATTGTTTTGACAAATCCAAATTGCCAGTGTTTAAAAACATTTTCATCATAACATTGTAAGTTCTTATATTCTAGCATGCATTGTTTTATTTGAAACTACTGTTGTAGCCTGATTTTGCTAGCTTTATGTTGTAAATTGACAGATCCAAACTGATTCCGAGGAGCTTCTTATAATCAAGACTAGGCAGTCCCTTCTGGATGCACTGACGGAGCATGTCAAAGCAAATCATGAATACGAGTAAGGACAATAGATCTAGTAAATAATTTGGCCATAAAATTTAATTTTGCTTCATAAACTGTGAAGTTTGAGTTGCATTTTAGTATTTGATCCTAAACGAAAGTTTGGTGAAAGGAATTCTTAGACCATATATGTGCTAAGTTCAAGAACTTGGGCATTAATCCATGTAAATGAACTGGGTGTAATTATGGAAAACAATAGTGTGTATTCACATGCTTCTTACCTCGTCCTTTTTCAGTGTGCCAGAGGTTATTTCCTTGCCCATCACTGGGGGCAATCTTAAATATTTAGAGTGGATTAAAGAGAGCACAAGGGAGTGACTATAAAGTTTATAGCCAGAGTTGTGGTTTCCAGAGTTCTTCTGCTCTTGTGTGTTAAATAAAGCCGGTGGCATGTCATCTATGTATGTAACTAGGCAATGAGAATATTATGTAGAGGATGATATAGGTCTTATCTTGTTGCTAATGGCTGTAATGGGTTGAATATGATGTTATGTGAATAGACCTTTTCTTTGTGATTTTATTCGCATTTGGCATTTTGTTTCTTATTTGTCTGATTCGTGTGTTTCCTGTACCATCCATTTATCTATGCTTGTGGGTTTCAAAATATTTCTTTTAAATTTTCTGCATAAATTATGTATTGGTATTCCATCCACTCTTCAAGCGCTATCAGTCCTTGGTTTCCACAAAACAGTGAAACACTCCTTAAACTCATACAATAGTTCTATGATAAAAACCCTATATTGAGGTATTTTTTTAGTTTACTTATAATGTATTTGAACTTATATTGTGACATTAGAATTTATTTAAACAATGCTGTAATCTCAATCAATTTTGATTTATTATTGTATTATAAGAAAATACATAATTCATGTATTATAAAATAAAATTATAATTTAACCTATAATAACTCTACCATACATATAAGGTGTTGGCTTATGGCAGAAACAATGGATATAACAGAGAATAGTATGTTTAATACGAGAAAAGGAAAAAAAGAAGAAGGAATACTGCTTTTATTCATCAGCTAAGTTACCAATATTTTAGTAAATTTAAATATCCTTAAGGTAGAAATCACTCATTGACAAATTCAAGAAAACATTTAAATCTGTGTGTCTTTAATCTGAAACATTAGATAAAATTTAAACATTGTGCAGTACTGGAGTATAATTAACAAAAGCTAACAAAATTTATTTGTATAAATAGGCAAAACATGCAGTGGCCTAAATTAATTACTCCATATAGGCACTAATAATAAAAAGCGCTAGCTAATAAATTAAAAAAGAAGAAGCACAAAAGCAGCACGAGCATAAAGGTGAAAGGAAAATATCCTGTGTTCATAAATATTACCGAAACTGCAACATTCTTTTAAGGAAAATGGCATTTGTTAGAAAAGTAAAAACCATTCGTAATGGGAAGTTTGATTCCCAATTCTTAGAAACACATGAGATACTTCATCTTATTCCTAGGCATTGAATCTTCATGATGGCAAGCAAGGTGCTGGATGCTACCCATAAGAACAGAAAACATAAGCCAGACACAAGTAAAACGATGAGGAAACGCGAAAAAAAAAAGAACATAAGAGAAAGACAGAAAAGAAACTAATTTCGCATAAAGAAGATATTACAAACTTACAACCAAAAAAATACCCTGAGAAAGCAGGTTTATAAAGCAGAAAAACAGAAACCATCTATCAACAGACTGATAAAACAGAAAATCAGAAAACCAAAAAACTATGCCAAGCAAAAACGTAAATGACAAACGGTTGAAGCAGAAGATGTTAGTCATTGTCTGGTGCTAGCGTCTGATGGCTATTGTCTGGTGATTTGTTTTTGTTGAAATTCTGAGACTAATTATAAGAATCATCTTTCAGTCTGCGAGTTTCTTCATCTCTCACTATGTAAAACACCTCTATTATAGGAGGAAGTTTTTCCTTGCTCAAAATCTGAACCTTAACACGGTCGTACTGAGAATTCAAGCCCCACAAAAACCTAAAGAGTCTCTCTTGCTCAATGAATTCAGCGAATGCAGCACGGTCAGCACTGCAATTCATCTTCAAATTTTCTAACCTGTCCAACTCATCCCACAACACATTCAAGCTCTTGTAGTACTCTGTCACGGAGAGGCTTCCTTGTTTAGTCTTGAAGAGCTTGCTTTCGATCTCATAACGTACAATGTGATCCTTCTTCACAGAATATGTTTCAGCAAGGTTCTCCCAAATTTCTCGTGCAGTAGAGAAGAACCTGCAGTTGAAGCCAATTTTTGGAGTCATGGATAACAATAGCCAGGAGATAATAAGGGCGTCTTCAACTTCCCATATTTGGAAATATGGATCAGTTTTTGGTGGAGCATTACCTTTAATATGACTCAACACTTCAAACCCTTCGAGAGTGACTTCAACTAGTCGTGCCCATTCAAGATAGTTATGACCATTGAGTTGAAATGAATCAGGCATGGTTGAGAGGGCATTAGGACTCAGAGACGGGAAGGAAGAAACTCCAGATGCAGCCATGGTGAAAATGGGTAGTGGCAAGGATTAGGGAAGGAACCATAATGTCAGCAAGAAAGAAAGAAGACAAAATTGAATCTTGTTCAGAATCTTTTCTAGAGTGCCAGCAATGGGACTGGTCTGATCTGTAGGGTAACGTTATTATAACGTTATTAAAGAAAGATAAATGAAATATCGAAAAACCAATTGAAATATAATTTCATTTAATTCATTATGTATATTATTAAATTATTTGCGGAAACACATTGTGTATATGAATTTTTTAATTTAAACAATACAGCTGTAAAAATATACATTACACAATGCCATATCAAAATTATGGATTATGAAAATTACACAAAAGAAATTAACGTAACAGTGATTTAATCGAGAAATAAAAAAATATTAAATTTATGTTTATAAAAACTAAATTTGATTAATACTCATTATATCAACTCATTTAAATAAAATATTTTTTCGAAAACGAAAAAGCCTATACAATTTTTAAAAATAAATAAAAATACTAAATTTTTTAATACAAAATTAATTATTTTAAAAGATCTAAAATTGTAATTACATAATAATATCTTTGATCTAAAATCAATAGTTTATCAACTCAAAACTTGAAAATTAAAAATTATGAGTTATTAACTTGTCTAACAAATACCAGTTAAATTACTGCCTATTAGCTAAAACTAATTTTCCTTGTTGCCCATCCATTAACTTAATAGTACCCATTTTTGTTATAAGTTTTAGTATTATACTCTTTTTCCTTAAGTGTAAATGTGATGAAGGACAATTTTAAAGAATTGCTTACTTTTACAATTTTTAACATTGAGTCCATAAAAAGTTGTTTACTTTTTCACTTCCATGTTTTGCCATACAGTAGACAATAGTAAGGCATATGACAATTTGTTGACTTGGGATATTACCATTAACACAATTATTGTTAACTTCTTTATGTCACTCAAACAAATAACGAAAACGCAAATGCAGAATAAGATTTATTTTCATCATATTTATAAATTTTTTTGCTCTTAGAACTCAAACATATTATTGCGGAATCGGATAATTAAACATAGTTTATATTTCAAACAAACTGAGATTTTTAAACATGTTCCGGTTGCACGTTGAGTCAAGGACTTTTCTATACAATTTCAAAAGAATTGAATTTACAAAAATAATAGTATATATATAGATGTTAAGTTATATAAATAAAATTAATTTTAATCTTTAAATATAATTATTTTGTGGAAATTTTAACTAGTACATATTTTAATAAAATATTAATTTTAATTGCTTAAAATTATAATAATTTCAAAATACTTCAGTTCTATCTAAACACAATTTTTATTCTTACTCGACCTATTTTAATAAATTATTCAAACCAACTTATTATACCATGCTCATGCTCATCTTAGCTCCTCTACTCATCATGTTCTTATCCAATTCAAACATGATTGCTTTTTATTAATAATATAATACATTTTCTCTCCTATGCTTACTTGAGAAGTTTTAAATTATGACTAAACTATGAAGAGGAACTAACATACGATAACTATGATATACATAAAAACAAGATCGAAAGGAATTGTTGCAGTAAGAATTCCAAAATATCTTCATATTCTATATACCTCAAAGGAAAGATATCTCCAGTTTTCAGTAAGCAAAAATGATGAAAGTGGTGTGGATGGTGAATCCTCAGCAAATATCAGGAGTATTTTTTGGCATCATTGAAACAAAATGAATTTGATATTTTATGCTTGCAAACAATATATCTGTCAGTGTCATTCGCCATTATGGGTGCAATAAAAAATGTTCTCTCAGAGAGAATAATGTTGCTACAACGACACTTCAAGTTCTGAGAGGACCACATGCTTGAATGGCATCTGACCCATTCTTTTCTTAAATAGGTCCCACTTAGGAGTTATGACAATATGTGTCGTGGGACTGTGAAAGTAACACGAAACAGTAGGTAAAGCGAAGCGAAGATTGCAACAGATATAATAAATTCGATAACCCATTATACAGTATCCTTTCCAATTTCCATATCATATGACACATAAAAAAGAAGTCTGGTCTCTGTTCATACAGCATTATATCACAGATTGCCAATCATTTTATAAACTAGGGCGATTCTTAATTTAGCACAAAGAAATGATGACATTCAAAGCCCACCTCCATGAGAGGAAGAATACCACCCATCAACCTATAAGGGATATCAGGGCTCATCTAGCTGGTCCTGCAGGAAGTGAAGTATAAAGAAACTCAGATTTTGATATGAAAGGGACAATATTATTAGAAAGAGAAAATATGCTGTAAAGGGTGGGTTGCCTAGTGACATTTACCTGGACATCAGAAGTCCAAAGGGTGAGGTTGTCTCTTAAAAGCTGCATTATGAGCGTGCTGTCTTTGTAGGATTCTTCTCCCAAGGTGTCCAGCTCAGCAATTGCTTCCTCAAAAGCCTTTCAAACATGAAAACCGATACGGTTAAGTGGGTTTTAGAATCAATATAAAGATATTCTCCTGTTGCAGCTACTCAGAACAGTGGAAGTCAAGCATGAATGCAAAAAGAGAGAGACAGAATATCAGAAAACAAGGAATCATGTGAACCATGTAAGCCAATATGGATAAGCCTGGATTGCTAACAGACAAATTGAAGTGTATTCTTCCAGGGGAGAAAATCCCATTCTTGTTTAAAGTTAACAACACTTCCAGGTCGTCCAGTTTGGTACACAACTAATTAACTATATTTTACAATTCAATACAAATACAAATTTGCTGTAACTTCTCTTTAATTTTGGGAGAAAATCCAATTTAGCTGCAACTGAACAACAAAATTACCAGTTTGCTTCAGAACATGATTTTGCAATGGGGGCATTTATCACTGAGAAAAAATTTATTACGAGCCAGATGAAAAAAAAACATGTTCTTGCTTCTGACTGAAAGTTCCCCTTTTCTCTTAACAGTTAAATTCAAGTGAAAAACCTAACAAGCTTCATGACCAAAAAAGCTTTACAAATGGGCTATGCAATTTATTGTTCACCCACCTCAACTACCATGAGTACACACACATATAGGTAAGAACCACGATCTATGTTAGCAACCTTTTTCTGGCTTTCCAGCAAGTACAGAATAACGTGCAAATAAAAATCCTGAATAAATTCAAGAAAACAGATTCTTATAACAAGGCAAACAAGTGAAATTCACAAAATCACCCATCTTCTGACAAGATACATCTACACAACACAAGGCATATACCAAGTCAAACAGGATTCCAGGTAATATAAGTCCTTCCCGAACAAACCAGCAAAGACCAAAAAAATTGAAGTTCTTAATTATCCAAAAATGTTAAATGGAAGGGGAATCTCACAGTAAAGTAAAATGATTTAATTGACGAAAGAAGAAAGTCAGCAACGTTGAAATCAAGTTGACCTGAAAATTTCAATGTAACATATCATGATTAACCCTGACCTGTTTAGCCATGGCACACGCTTTATCAGACTGGTTGAGGATTTCATAGTAGAAGACTGAGAAATTGAGAGCAAGACCCAATCTTATAGGGTGGGTGGGTGGAAGATCCGCATGAGCAACGTCCTAACAATAACAACAACCATCAATTGTTACTGAAAACGATAAAAAAATAATAGAGAGAGAGAGAGAGAAAGGAGGGAACTTGATTACCTGGGCAGCCTTGTAAGACAACATGGTATCCTCAGCGGCGGTTTTTCGCTCATCCCCAACCTTAAATTCAGCGAGATAGCGGTGATAATCGCCCTTCATCTTCAAATAGAAGACCTTGGACTCGGTAGCGGAGGCAGAGGGGACGAGGTTGGAGTCCAAGAGGTTTAGGATGCTGGCGCACACGTGCGAGAGCTCCGTCTCCACCTTGGATCTGTACTGCTTGACCAGCGACACGTGCTCCTCGTTCTTCCGACTCTCTTCCTTCTGCTCGATGGAGGATACGATCCGCCACGCCGCACGCAGGGAGCCGATGACGTTCTTGTAGGCGACCGAGAGGAGGTTGCGCTCCTCCACGCTCAGCTCCGACGCCGGAGTCCATCCCACCACCACCTTGTGCATGAAGTCCACCATCTCCTCGTACCGCTCCGCCTGCTCCGACAGCTTGGCCAGGTACACATACTGTTCTCTGCTCAACCCTTCTGCCATTCTCTTCTCTCTAACCCCTAACTGTTGCTGCTATGCTCTGTTCTGCTCTCTGCTCTGCTATTAAAATGCAACGTAAGTAAATAAAATTAAAAAACCAAAATACTTCTAATGAGATTGAGTTCAGACATGGTGTGTGTAGGATTGAGCTGTCTCCCCCACCCTTTCTGACTTGGAATTCTATTCACCTTTTTCTTTTCATCAAACAAAACCCGTTAGCCCATTCCCTTTTGGGCCTCTATTATATCATTCTCCAGGCCTTTTCTGCATTACATCTTTTTTTTTTTTTATGACACAGAATAATAAATTATTTTCATATTTCAAATCGTTTTTAATTAAGTATAACACTACTGTGAAAATGTACCATGTATTTTTTAAAATTACTATCTATTCATAATAAGTTGATAAATATGTAATTATATAATTAATTAAGTAGGAATTTGTATAACAAGCAGTGAGTTGTGTTGTTTGGTGGTTCTCCTTTGTTCAAACCAATATGCATATGCGAGGAAAGTGTGAGGTAGAATCTTCTAACTTCATCAAATTATCAGCAATTTACCGTAGCAGGCACACCTCTTCGCTCCCATGGATATCTCCTCTCAAATTCACCAAACCCGCACAACCCAAACCGGATCCTCCGCCGGAAACCGCCGTCGAACCTCCGAGGAAGCGGAAGTTCATATCTCACGACGGCGCCATCAATTTGATAAAACGCGAGAAGGACCCGCAGCTCGCCTTGAAGATATTTAACATGGTTTCACAACAGAAGGGGTTTCAGCACAACAATGCCACCTACGCCACCATTCTCGAAAAGCTCGCTCGCTGCAACAAGTTCCACGCCGTGGATCGAGTCCTCCACCAAATGACCTACGAAACCTGTAAATTCCACGAGGGTATTTTCGTTAACCTCATGAGCCATTTCTCCAAATCCTCCCTTCACGACAAAGTGCTGCAAGCGTTTTTCTCCATTCAACCAATCGTCAGGGACAAACCCTCCCCCAAAGCCCTCACCACTTGCCTCAACCTTTTGCTCGATTCGAACCGCGTCGATTTGGCTCGAAAATTGCTTTTGCATGCCAAACGCGGTCTAACGCACAAGCCAAACGTTTGCATATTCAACATCCTTGTGAAGTATCACTGCAAGAATGGGGATCTGGAATCTGCTTTTGAAGTTGTCAAGGAAATGAGAAGCTCTGAGTTTTCTTACCCTAATTTAATTACCTACTCGACCCTTATGGATGGGCTTTGTCGAAATGGAAGACTCAGAGAAGCCTTTCAATTGTTTGAGGAAATGGTTTCGAGGGATCACATTGTTCCTGATCCTCTTACTTACAATGTTTTGATCAATGGATTTTGCCGTGAAGGGAAACCTGACCACGCTAGAAATGTGATTGAGTTTATGAAGAGTAATGGATGTTATCCGAATGTGTATAATTACTCAGCATTGGTGAATGGTTTGTGTAGAATTGGGAAATTGGAAGACGCAAAAGGGGTTTTGGCTGAGATGAAGAACTCTGGTTTGAAACCGGATGCAGTTACATACACTAGTTTGATCAATTACTTGTGTAGGAATGGACAAGTTGGCGAAGCTATTCAGTTGCTTGAAGAAATGAAGGAGAATAAGATTCAAGCTGACACTGTTGTGTTCAATTTGATACTTGGGGGGTTGTGCAGAGAAGATAGATTTGAGGAGGCTCTAGATATGCTTGAGAAACTCCCACAGCAGGGTGTGTATTTGAACAAAGGTAGTTACAGGATTGTTCTGAATTCCTTGATCCAAAATGATGAGTTGAAAAGTGCAAAGGAGTTACTGGGGTTAATGCTGAGTAGGGGTTTTCTGCCCCATTATGCCTCTTCAAATGAATTGTTGGTTTGTCTTTGTAAGGGGGGGATGGCCGATGATGCTGCCAGGGCACTATTTGATTTGGTGGAGATGGGGTTTCAGCCAGGACTTGAGTCTTGGCAAATTTTAATTGGGTTAATCTGCAGAGACAGGAAGTTGTTGTATGTTTTTGATCTGCTTGATGAATTAGTGATCGCAAATACGTGATATGTATTGGAATTCTGAAATGAAGTAATGATATTCTGAGGCAACTGGTGCTGAGAATCTTTCGCCCGAGGGAAAGGATGATATAGAGGTTTTGTGTTCAGCAAGAAATAGGAATGCGATTGATGACGTTAATATGTGGCAAGGCATCCCCTATCAAATTTTTCAAGAGGAAATTTGTGGAATCAGATGTAAGTTTTGGATTTGTGTTTTTCTTTTTTAAGCTAGATCTTCCCAATCCCCACGATAGTAAAGATATTTATTGACAAGCTAATACAAAAAAAAAAGCTTCTACACATGTTTGAGAATGTCATAGTAAGGGAAAGAACACTTTTGGAATGATGGCCTATTATACAAAACTAAAACGATGACACTTTTAATTTCATATGCAAAACAGGCAAAACAATTTTTTCACAGGTAAAAGACTCCATAAATCTGACCCGAGAGGGACAAAAGGATGATATAAAGGTTTTGTATTCGGAAAATTAGCAATGCAAATGATGAATTACAGTGTGATGAGGTATTCTCTGTCAACAACAATTGAAGAGGAAATTTGATGTATCGATATTAAGTTTTGTTTTTTTTTTTTTTTTTTTAGCTAGAACTTTCCAATCCCCGCCATGTAAAGCTAGACCATGTACAAACCATTCATATAAAACATAAAGCCTCTGTATTTTTTAATACTTTAATTGGTTATTCTGCAGAGACACGAAGTTTTTGTACGTTTTTTACCGTTTGGTGAATTTTGACAAATACTTAATATTTATTTGCAGTGAATTGAAGTAATGATTTTCAGAAGCAATTGGTGCTCAGAATCTTTAGCTCGAGGGAAAGGATCATATAGCGGTTTTGCATTCAGAAAAATTAGCAATGCGATTGATGAAATTACAATATGGCGAGACATCCCCTATCAAAATTTTGAAGAGGAGATTTGTTGCATCAGATCTAAATGACATTTATGTGCTCTGTCCTGCATTTTGTGTTAATTTTTCCGTGTCTTTTAATTAAGTTTACAGTTCTTCCTGCATCAGGAAGTAGCCCAATGAACAGTATGCTTTCATGTGGAGCCTCCATGCGTCAAATTTGATGTTGTTAACAAGACCTTACATCGTTGATAAGGGGTCATAATTTTTTCTACAGGTTAATGAAATAATTAGTTTGGAAATAAAGGAAGCACAGGCCCACAGGCTTGACATTAATGGAACAGTGAGCACGAATTCTCCAACAAAATTACAGGTTAAGATGAGAATTTTAGCTTGTTTAGCTCTGTCCCAAATAACTCTCAGACAGGTAGATCAGTTGGTCTCTTGGGATTTAATTAATTAGTAATTTATTTTAAATAATTATAAATTAGAATTTATAATATTATGTTATTGAGATTTTACATTTCTCTATTGATTTCTTTTATCATCCTTATGGGATGCTAGAGTTTTCTACCACTTGATTTGATTAATTTTTTTAGTAAACAGTAATGTCAACTAAATATTGGTATAGTTTAAATTTAATATAAAATTCAAAAACCAAACTGGTGTTTTGTGCTTCGATTTGAATCAGTTATTTCTTTGTGCTTCAATTTAATATTGGTATAGTTTAAATTTAATAATAAAACATGTAATGTCACAATTTAATTAAATATGTGGTAACTAATAAATAATTTAGTAAATAAAACAGAATTGTTTAAAGAAGATATGTTAGCTTGTCTTTTCTTATCTAAAGTAAATTATAGACGAGATAAAGTAAAATTGAGTAAACCAATCCACATTGTCATTTCATATGTTGTGGTTGGATTGAGGAATATGCAACGCTGAGGTACAAACAAAACAGCATGTAAGCAAAGAAAATCAACTCACAAACTTGACAAATACATTTTTGCCCTTCATTTTTTGGGTGCATATAAGCTTTTGCACTATGCAATTGAGAGATTCCATGCAACAAAGACACAAAGAGGGCATAGAGATTCCCGAGCATGCACTTATTTCGTGTTGACCATGGTAGTTGGAGTTTGAGCAATTCAAATTAAATAGGTGTGTGCACATTGAATTTTCACGCTTCCCTTACTTTCTTATTCTCTGAGCTTATTTTTTTTCCTCTTAGAGCTTTGTTTCTTCTTCGGAGTATTGGAGATATTTTGTGTGGTAAGATAACCTAAACCTAATTGATTTTGATACTTAAAACATAGTTAAAATAATTGATTTTTAATATCTCCATTGTTGGATAATTATTATGGATTTCTTATAAGGTGCATCATAATCAATTTTGTTGTATATGTATTGCTTCCATCATTGATTTTGTTATACAGAGCGGTTTTGTTTTATGTTTTCGTAACGAGCATAATCAATTTTTTTCAATATATATTAACTAGGTGAATCGATTTCTTTTAACCCGCCTTAATAGATTTTATTCCCTATGTAATAACAATCTTAATCGATTAGCACCATAATTGATTTTCTCTGAACCTTTTACCGTCTAAACATTTTGTAAAATAAGGGTGGCAATGTGGGCTGACCCGCGTCGCGTTTGGCCCGTAAAATGCGGATCAGGTTGGCTCTCCCGCACAAGGAGTGATAGTTCATTTCATTGTCTCTCTGCATAAGAGGTAACCCGCAGGTTTGCGAGCCAGCATGTATAAGGAAAATATTTTTAAAAAAAAATCAAATTTCATTAATTATAAAAAAAACTTATTTATTCTATTGAAAAATTAAATTTTTATTGTTTTAATACATTCAATGAAGATAAAATATATAAATTTAAGTATGAGGGTTGTTAAAAGGTTTGATTCCCCATTATAACAGCTTTTTTGGTGTACACAAGTTTTTTCCGATTCTATCCTTATTTAATATATCTCATTTTATTAGTACAATAGAGTATTTTGTCATTTCATATAAATTACTTGAATTTTTTTTTAATTTTTAAATTGATATTAATGTATAGTTTTTATATGTTGACTTCTCACTCTTCCCTTGATTCCTTATTATAAGGCAACAATACTAAGAGAGAATACTCTCGCACATTTTCACACCAAATCTCACATATTAGATAAAATAACCTCCATTTTCAATCACCATCTTCGCTCCATTTCAAGCAACTATATCATTATTTTTTTGTATTTACCATCAAGTCAATCTTAACCTTAACGTGAACATCATCACACTCTCTTATCACAAAACTACCAATGGAAGAAGAGAAAAAACTTGAAGAAGAGAAACTCAAACCGAAAAAGAAGAAAAAAGAGTTTATTTAATCAATTCATCATTTTTCTTTTATATGTTAGCTTTTGTTATTCAATTTTGACTCATCCAAAATAATTTTTGTATGTATGTAAGATTATTTTTGTATGTTAAATTTCTATCATCATGAAAGTTGAGTAAAATACAAATACACTAGCGTTGTTGCGTTTGTGTTTCCGCTAGTATGTTATAATGAAGATGACTACTTTTTTTAACGATTATTTTATTGAAATATCTTTTTTTATATTATTTTTTTATTAACAAAATTTAAATATAAGACTTTACTTAAAACTAAATTCATTGTCACTCTTAATATTAACTTCTTTAGATGATTAAAATAAAATATTTCTTTTTTTAGTACATTAAGTTCCATGTTTTTAAAATAAAATAAATGTCACACTGTAATAATAAGTGAGTGGGATGAAATATTTTTTTACTCAAAAAATAAAATAATTACTTTTTTATATATGCAAACTAGCGGGCCAACCCGCCCACCCCACTGTTAGCCCATGTGGGTTGTGGGTTATGCGGGACGAGCTTAAGCAGGTCAGCAAGCTAGACAACTGAACCATTCCGCATTTTTTAATAAGTTGCAAACCAGCCCACATAACTTATTAAAAGTGTCTTTTTTATGTTCTTATTTTATTTTTATGCCAAAGTTGATATATTTATTTGATTATTAACCATTTGAAAAAAAAAATCACTAAGATTACTATAGAATTTGCGGATGGATAAATTCTGTTTTAAAATTACGATAAATAATTTATACTATAATATATATTTTTTTAAAAAGATTGTACAATATATAATTGCAAAGATGTAGCTAAAATTTATAATAAAAAATAATTTAAATAAATTATATCATAATTAAAATTATTATAAATTAATATTTTTTTATTAAATAGTTATATTTTGATATAATATTAATTTTAATTAAAATAAAATAAAATAAAATTTAGAATTAAAAAAATTGAAAATGAGTGATTAAAGTTAAAAAATAATTAAAAAAACACTAAAATTCAATAAAGGTATCTTGGGTTCGGAAACATGATTCATGTTAAAAGGAAAGGAGCTTGGTGCTATCAACCTCACTCGTGACAGAGACAAGGCCCTTCAAATACATCCTTTTCCAATTGCCTCATTTTATGGTTGAACCGGTTTTAAGAAGAAAAAATAATTAATTAATGGAAGCCAAATTATCAAAAAGATGTTATATTTTTCATCATGGACTACAATGTTATATAAAAATCATATCTTTATAATAATTTTATGATGAAAATTAGTTATTAAACTATTACAATGAAAGTAAATTCATGAAATGTGTGGGTAAAAAGTGTGTTGAGTTTAATATAACTGAAAAGAGAAGTGGAAGAAAACGAAGTTGAAGTTTAGATTCTGGAGACCAAACAGACACATACATTTTCATAGGAATTAGCACTACACTAACCACCAACCCGAGCGTGAGCGTGAGTGTGGTGAAAATCACAAAGAGAGCACACAGACTACAAAAACAACTTTGAAGTTCAACAGAGAAAAAAAACCGCTCTCTTCTTCTTCTTCAACAGCACTTGTTTGTTCCATTCTCCCAAATCTCACGCTCCTAACAACCTTAACATGAACCCTTGCTTTAAGCTTTAAACTTTCAACTTTTAACATATATCCCAAAACTATGGCATCATCAATCTCAGGCATTTACACCTCTTCTCCCTCTCTCAAAAAAATCCCAAACCAATCCCCACCGTTGACCCACCCTCTCCGCAAAGATCACGTCTCCTTCCACACGCGCCGCGCCGATCGCACCCTCAGCCTTGCGACGCCGCGCGCGGTGGCTCGGGAGGTTTCCGACGGGGCGGCGGTGGCGGCTGATGGGTTGGAGAAAGATCCGCGTGCGCTGTGGCGGAGGTACGTGGATTGGCTGTACCAGCACAGAGAACTGGGTCTGTACTTGGACGTGAGTCGCGTCGGGTTCACGGACGAGTTCGTAACGGAAATGGAGCCCCATTTTGAAGCGGCGTTTAAGGCGATGGAAGAGTTGGAGAAGGGTGCGATCGCGAATCCCGATGAGGGTCGCATGGTGGGGCACTATTGGTTGAGGGACCCGAAGCGCGCGCCCAACACATTCCTGAAGACGCAGATTGAGAACACTCTCGATGCTGTTTCCAAGTTCGCTAACGACGTCGTTAGTGGTAAGGTCAGTTCAGTAGCTTCTCCTTCCTCTCTTTGTTTTTGTATCTTAAGTGTCTTGGATTTTGTTGAGGTGTTAAGGTTTTGGTGATCAATGTACTTTGGCAGATTAAGCCTCCTTCGTCTCCGGAGGGTCGATTTACTCAAATACTGTCTGTGGGAATTGGAGGTTCTGCTCTTGGACCACAGTTTGTTGCAGAGGCACTAGCTCCTGATAATCCTCCACTCAAGGTATCTATTTCTATTGTTTGAGAAATTATTACATGGACCCAGAACACTAAGGTCTCGACTAATCTTTACCTCACATATATTGATTTTTTTCTCGCAAATTGAAAAGCTTAACTGTGTACTATTACATAAAAATTGGTTAGAAACTTCGATGGTTGGTGGTCTAAAGTTTTCTGATATAATTTTTCACTTAATTAATTTTAGTGCCCAATTGCAAGAATGAGTAATGCTAGGGAATTTGCTCGTCATTCGTCAATTTGGTTTTTTCATTTCTCGCAAGCATTTAATGATGGTGTTGCCTTCTGCTTATCTACCACAGATAAGATTTGTTGACAACACGGATCCTGCTGGAATTGATCATCAGATTGCACAGCTTGGACCGGAGCTAGCCTCAACACTTGTGATTGTGATTTCAAAGGTTTTGTGGAGATTATGCATTTTTTTTACTATGATTCTTACATCAATGCATGAAATATGTCTTTTGACTTGAACATTTCAATTATCTTTAGAGTGGAGGTACCCCAGAGACTAGAAATGGTTTGTTGGAAGTGCAGAAGGCCTTTCGTGAAGCAGGCTTGGATTTTTCGAAACAGGTTTAATCTCAGGTTTTCACTTTTTTATATTTTTTATTTCCCCATATTATAATACACTATTATGTTTGAAACAGAAGTTCTGATACCTGATGGTATTATGGTGCTGCAATCGTGATAGTTTTGAGATTGAAAAAAACCTAGATTGATCTGCAGTTACCAATATGTGGATTCTCAAAATTTCAATTTTCTGTCTCCTATACTTCTATTTTCATAGCTTTGCTTACACTGTCCAGCGATAGCTCAAACTTCCGCAGTTACATTATATATTTTTTTTCCCTAAAGTTGTGGGAAAATTTAAATGCTGTTGACCCTCCATCATTTGCATATCTGCTGTCAGTTCTGTTTCAGTTTTTTAAAATTATTACAATTTTCCAATGTATGCTACAATGCAGGGTGTTGCTATAACACAAGAAAATTCTTTGTTGGATAACACTGCCAGAATTGAGGGCTGGTTAGCTAGATTTCCCATGTTTGATTGGGTGGGAGGCAGAACGTCAGAGATGTCTGCAGTTGGCCTGCTTCCAGCAGCCCTTCAGGTAAGTGGCCATAAATATAGATTAATTGTTTGTGTATATACATTTGATATTATGTGTTTTCTTACAATTCTTTTATTATAGGGCATTGATATCAGAGAAATGCTTGCTGGCGCATCATTGATGGATGAGGCAAATCGAAGTACTGTGGTATACATAAATTTTTAATCATCCTTTTTTCTTGTTGTATTCCATCTAACTATTAGTTTCAGAATTGTGCTCATGTAATCGAATGATTTTTATGTTTGATAATGCATGAGTTACCCTACGTAGAGCTTGCTTGTACTTGATGACTTGCCAATGTCATACCTATGTTACATACTTTTGATGCTTCATGTGACAATTACGTTTATATGTTGCTTGAGTTTGAAGTTTGTTGAAATATGCGTGAAACAGTTACCTCTCTGATTAATATTTGCATTTCTACAGTTAAGGAATAACCCTGCAGCTCTGCTGGCTTTATGTTGGTATTGGGCTACAGACGGTGTAGGATCCAAGGTGGGAATTATGATCTATCACCATCTGTTGTCTGTTTTATTCGACTATTTCTCATTGTTTACTTTTCCTCCTTATTCTGTAGGATATGGTTATTCTTCCATACAAGGATAGCCTGTTATTATTCAGTAGATACTTGCAGCAGCTGGTCATGGAATCTCTAGGCAAGGAGTTTGACTTGGATGGTAATCGGGTATGTCTTATTCTTAAGTGCATCAAACTAAATAACATTTCTGTGCTCTGTCCTGCATTTTTGGGTTAATTTTTATGTCTCTTTTAATGAAGATCACATTTGTGGCTGCGTAAGGAAGTAGCCAATGAACCCTATGGTCTGCTATTTTTAATTCTTGGCTTGTGTTGGTGTCTTGTATACATTGTCATACTTTCTTGTGGAGAGCCCTTTAGTCACATCTGACGTGACTAACTTGACCAGATACTGTTAACAATTGATCTTATTTTTCCTATAACACTGGATCTGCCGTGCTGTTATATCAAATTCACTGTGTTTAGATCCCTCACGAGTTAATAATATACCAGAATCTAACTTTTGGATATTGCAGGTTAATCAAGGAATTAGTGTTTATGGAAATAAAGGAAGCACGGATCAACACGCGTGAGTTTTAATGAGTTATCATACTTTATTTTTTGAAGTATAGTTTATTGATTACTTTCTACTAACACTTACCCCCTTGCAGATACATCCAACAATTGAGGGATGGTATACACAATTTCTTTGTGACATTCATTGAGGTGCTCCGTGATAGACCCCCTGGTCATGATTGGGAACTTGAACCTGGTGTCACTTGTGGTGACTACTTGTTTGGCATGCTACAGGTATGATCTACTAATCGAGCATAATTCCTTACTGAATTTTATAGTTTTGTTTAAGAATCTTGTTAGGTTGCTTTACCCTTCATGCTAAAATTAGAGTTTCTACAGGGAACAAGGTCAGCTCTGTATGCTAATGATAGAGAGTCTATCACAGTTTCTGTTCAAGAAGTGACACCAAGAACAGTTGGTGCTCTTGTTGCACTCTACGAACGAGCAGTAGGAATTTATGCCTCGCTTGTCAACATAAATGCTTATCATCAACCTGGTAAAATATAATTTATTTAACCTGTCTGAAGTTTCTTTAATTTGGATAAGAATTTTTTTGCCAATGTCTGACTTAGAATTTTACCCTGTCTTGTATTGGGGGCGATTCAATGTTTAATGATTTGAAATTGAGTAAAGAATACTGAATTTACAATTGGTAGTGTATTATGTTAGCATTCAGCCACATCTAAGTCTGAACTATGACAATGTTTAGGTGTGGAGGCTGGTAAAAAGGCAGCTGGTGAAGTACTGGCACTTCAGAAGCGAGTGTTAGCAGTGCTAAACGAGGCAAGGTACGATGTTTGTTAAGTACCAAGGTTCTTTTGGTCTTAACTGGGATGACCATTTTGTGAGGTATATCACTAGATAATATTTTATATGTTTCTGTTTTCAGCTGCAAAGATCCCATTGAGCCATTGACACTTGAAGAAATAGCTGACCGTTGCCATGCTCCTGAAGATGTAAATATATGATCCCTCCTTATCCCATCTATTAAGAATCATTGGAGAGATTCAGTAACATTTTTCACTTGTTTGCAGATTGAAATGATTTACAAGATTATTGCGCACATGGCCGCCAATGACAGAGCATTAATTGCCGAAGGCAGCTGTGGATCACCTCGTAGCATCAAGGTTTTTCTTGGGGAATGCAACATTGATGAATCGTATGCTTGAGTTAGACTAACGAAATTCATAATTTCACACTTGGTTGGGTTTGAATACGGATCATTAGAAGAGAAGTTGCCGCCAATAATTTAGTTTCAATGTTGCATCATTAACGGAAGTGGAGATTTCTGTTAAGACATTCTTGATAGTGTTTGAGTTATTTTGGTGTTCTGAATTGAAACTACATGTAACCCAGTGGGGTAACTATAATTAAATAAACTGTTCTTTCGGCTGCCTACTTTTTGGTGATGGGATTAAGGCAGCTGTTTGGTGCAATCAACTAGGCAGTGACAATTAAAAATAATGTAACCAGTAGCAGTAGCTGGTTATGCAGATTTAGAGGCATCACCTGGAAAAGAAGGGGATGGTTAAATTTTCGTGCCTGGAATAGTATGAAATAATTTTATATTATTCAATTATAGTTTATTAGTGAATTTTAAGGTAATGATAGCTATATATGGTATGCAAAAGTATTTTATAATGGTAGTTTTATTCTGATCTGGCAGGATAGAATAATGGAAAATGATGACAATTCTTGAAGTTGTATATTAAATGATATAAAAAAATATTAAATAATAATATTGGGAATTTGTAACCTTGTATAACAAAGGTGGGTTCTCAATCACTATCCATAGAATAATATCCGGTACAGAAGATCAGATTCGCCATGAAATAGCTACTTCACTGTAACAAACGTACCCAATGTTCGGTTTCTCAAACAGAATATCCAGCAAAAGCTCAAACCACACCGCAGTCAACTACCAAAAAGATCGAACTCCTAGATTCATCTTCATTTACAGTTTAACGCTCTAATCTCCAGTACTCCATTTTATTTGAAGTCACATTTAAAAAAAAATTTGCATTTATTTAATTATAATTTTTAAAGTTTACGATAATATTGATTAATATTGTTATTTATATCTTAATTTTTTACTGAATTTTTTATATAATTATTCTTGTAATGAAAACTTGTTACCAACACAAAGTTGTAATAAAATATGTGAAAAACAACTTATTTTGTTTTAATTGTTATAATTATGCAATAGAAACACTTTCAATTTTTTTTATCATCACCACTCATTATTAAATTAAAATTAAGAATTTTATTGGTTTCTCCAAAATAATCTAAACGACGCTTAAGAACGACAAAACGTGTAATATTATTTTTACTTTAAGAGGCTTTTTTTAAAGGTAATGTTCGGTATAAGTTTTATAAGAATATTGTAAAAAAAAGTTGATTTTCAGAAATATAAAATACCCGTACTAGTCACAACCGTACATGTTCATCGAAATAAAAGTCACACATAAATAAAGTTATTAGAAATAAAATTTTATTCCTCGAAACCAGCTTCCATGAGTTAAGAGTACTAATCACTGAATTTTCATGCGTTAAAAAAATTCTCAAATATCATTTAAGTTTAAGGTAATTTGTAATTTTAGTTTACCTAAGTTTAAAGTAAATAGACCTGTACAGGTATAAAAGGAACTTGGCATATTAAGAAAACCATACAACTAATTAAGAATCGATTATCTCACCGTAAGAAAATATATTTAAAAAAATCGTTCTTCCTGATCTCGGGTCCTTGTTAGAACTTCCGAATCCAAGGGGTTCTCAAACGTGATTTGATTAGTAATATTTACAATGTCAAACTCCATTAAAATCAGTTGATATTTACAATGTCAAACTCCGTTAAAATCAATTGATCTGTTCAAAGAAATTGAATTTGAAATCAGAGGCGCCAAGTAAATTGCAGCAGAAGCAGCGGAACAAGAGTTAAATTACTAACTACATCACAACTTTGCTACAAGCAGCTCGGGCAAATCAGAGAAGCTTCGATATAACATGACAAGAAGTCCAGAATGCTTTAGCTGCAGCCCCAAGAATAACAGGGTTTTGATATAACCTGTAAAGAATGTGAGATGCAAAAATGAAACTATAATAAAAGAGGAAAAAATTAACTGGGAATGACTTTTTGTTATACCAAATGTAAAAAACATCTATGATGACGAATAAAGATGAAACACAACGCATATTGAACGTATGGTATCAGACAGGGCAGGTAAATCGACGGGCAAGATATGTCAAGATTATTAATGCAAGTTATTCCTTAATGATGAAAAAAAGGTGGGGAGTTGGAATAACCACTTACCCTATGGCCGTAGCCCCCCACGATGCAACATTATAAATAACCTTGCTCCCATCCCAAGCCTTTCGTAGCTTTCCCTTTTTCTTTTTCAATGAGAATGTCTTGCTAAGCGCTAATAGAACAAACCACAGATAGTCAGAAATTATTCCAATTGTTTTAGCTAACTTACAATGTACTTGTCTCAATCATGGTATTTGAATCCTGAATCAGATAGCTTATATTTCAAATTGTGAATCGTTTCGTATCACAAATAGTAAGATTCATAAACATTTAAAAATATAACATAAAACATATAAACATGTAAAAATATAATTAATAATCACAATCATGTTCAAGAAGAGTGGTTGTGTATTACTTACCAGATTATGTTAATATTATAATGGTTGGATTGGACTGGGTTATATGGTCCAACTCCTTTGTTAAATGAAAGAAAAAATTGAAATTAGGGTTGTTATAAAACCAATTCAAGTGACCCGACTCGATTCACACCTAAACCCAGAATAAAACTCAAGTTGCGATATGAAACCGTTTCGCGATTCATACAATTCACACGATACAAATGCGACACGGGAGTAAAAACAATTATTCTTCGATTCGTATCACGGGCATCTAGAATCGTATCATATGATTCATATCGTGAATCCTACGATACTTACTACCATGTCTTAATAACATCATAGAAATTTATGTGGAATGAAAAAGGTATATGATAAACAGTTATTTCTTGCTTATCACTCATATATACAGAAGAATAACAAAAGGTATATACTAAGAAGAATGCCAACAAACTCACCGTCCTGGAGTTGGATAGGCGATAAATCCTACAAAGACCAAAGAAATCAATGAGAGAAGAAATTTCAAATGCATTAGGTAGAATATATTTGCTGCAACTAATCGTAAATGGATTTCTCAAAACAACATTCTTCACAGCCAAAGAAGAGAAAGACATTCCTTATTACACAAAGCAAGTGATCATGGTAGTCAAAATTGAGATCTTACTCAAGATCGGAGAGGGAAATATGGATCATAAATCAAGAGATCATAACACTTACAAATTTAATGCAATTTATATATACACACAAAATCATTATATCCTACTCAAAATTCATAATTGAACACAATAAGGAAGAGAGGCAGAGATATTTGCACACAATTTCGTGATGTTTCTAGCTAGCCAGTGGCAGTTTTTCACTTAAGGAGGACAGACAGTCACAGTTTCTTCAGTTATGCAATTGGGCTTTGAAAGGAAAAAAATGGGCTTAAGTTTTGGGTTACAAATCAGGTCATGCACCCCAACCCAATAAACAACCTAGAAGCTTTACCCAAAGAACTCTCGCGAGGAGAGTCAAGGCTGCGAAAGGCACCACTGCAAGGTACATCAAGCCCACGAAAGGCACATCCACAAGGAACATCGAGGCCGTGAGAAGGGCCGCCACAAGGTACGTTGAGTCCATGAAAGGCATCACTGTTGTAAGGAACATCGTTGCAAGGTGCATCAAGGTTGTGAGAAGTGGCATCGCAACAAACGTCAAGGTTGTGAGAGGCATCATCGTGAGGAATGTCGAGCTTGCGAGAGGCATCGCTGGAAGGGATTACATTGCAAGAATCGACACAAGTTGTGATTTACAATGGCAATCCATCAAAATTAGGACTTTCAGATGACACAAGATTGGAGAGGGAGAAGAAGATCGTAGACTCGTACGCTCCGGATAGTGATTTTGACTACCATGCAAGTGATTGTTACCCAACACATGAATAAGAGATTTTGACTACCATACAAGTGATTGTTACCCAACACATGAATAAGAGACTTTGACTACCATGCAAGTGATTGTTACCCAACACATGAATAAGAAGGGCTAAAGAGGAGACCATGGAAAAGGCCTCGAAATTAAGTAATTGAGACTTCTTGAGCACTGCCTATCGAAATAGTAAATACCAAGTTGCAACTTATTTCCTAACATTTACATCCTTGTGGAGAAAATATGCATTATATAAACTTAAACTTCATTATTAAATATTAAATCCAGCAGTTTCCAGTTTGATTTTGTAAAGAAATATTAGTGGTATAGGTATATCATATTATCAAGTAGTCATGTGCCTGAGATGGTTCAACATCAGTTTATGAAAACCACAATAAAAACATAGATCATTTTTGCAACCAAAATAGAGTGAGTGTCAAACAAAGCAGTCAACAGTACTGCTAAAAGATAAAAAAAACACTAGGCCGATGAGAATTCATTAACTGGGATAATGGAATATATATGTATGTATTGGTAAATAACACTCCTTTTATTTATTTAGTAGTTTTTAATCTAAATATTAAAAGACAAATGGAAATAAAAATATGTAAAGTGCCAAAAAGTCCTCAGTGTTTAAAAGGCATCACAAAAATTCCATGGAGACATGACATGTATAGCTAATCTGTGCAAAGAAGTCAAATACATGCCAATTCAGAAAAGTAAAAAAAAATAAAATCCAATTAGTATAGTTCAAAATTGGAGTGATTTGACAATATATGAATGAATTGCTTGACTTTGTCATTCCGAGGACAGAAAATGGAGGTTTCTCGGTCAGGTTGCAACAGATTTAAATGAGGCTTCAAAACCAACATGAGAAGCATACCTATTCTAACTAACTTGCAATTATTTTAGTGCAAAAATAAGTTCACATGAAGTATTATTTAATACATATCCTGCTGTATTCGTATCCAATATTTCTTAAATGTTTTATATTCCCATATCACATAAACATACTCGACTTGTCATGATTTGTATACATTTCTACACAACATGGATAGAAAAATATATAAAAGAGAACTTCAAAGATGATTCGAAAAGAAAATTCCCCAAAAGCTTTCGAGGAACATAGAAATCATTTTCCCCAATTGGAATTTGCATATTTGGAGGTATAAGCAGATACAACAAAGCAAAAAAGTCCAGTATACATTGAAGTTTGAAGCAAAAAAAAAATATTCTCACAGTTTTTAAATTATTGCACACGAAAATCATTCAAATGGTATCACAATGAATTAAACAAAGCAGGAGAGAAGTAAAAACATGTACACAGAGTATAGAGAAACTGAACAAGTACATACATATCACATACCTTAGTCTGCTTAATAGATAGCAAATATGCAGCCATGAAGCATGCAATGCCCTCCACTATATCCTCTTGTCTAACAAGGACATAATCTTCTTGGTCTGAGTCATCTCGTTGGCCTTCCCAGAGATCCTTTTCACCAATCATATCCCAAGAATTACCTTCTTCTGCCACAACCAAACACTTTTTTCTTTTATTATCATTCTAAAATTGAAACAATGGAGAGAAAACATTGATTACTTGAAATCACCAAAATGCAGAAGATACCATCTATATACTGCGAAACTGATGCCTGAGCACATTCCAACTTTTGAAGAAAGGCAGGGCATTCAACTCTTGATTTGAGCAGATCACATAACTGCATTGAGACACATGGGATGTGGTGTTAGGAAGAATAATCAGCTGTATTTTATCCATATTACCCATATTGAGGTAGGGCTAAAATCATACTATTAACAATTATTCAGTACCAATATCCTTAAGTCTACAATGAACAATTTTTATAACAAAACTTATATGCAATTATGTAATCGCTTTTGGTGTTAATCTAATAAAAATTAGAGTGACACCTTTGTAACCCACGTAGTAAAGGCTTGTCTTCCCTCATCAGAAACACCCACGGAAGAGTATCTAAGTTTTTGTCCCAACTTTTTTTTTCTATTTTCCAAATACTAATAACTAATTTTATTAAATGTCCCTTTGACCCCGTATAAACACTCCTCCTGCCAAAGCATCCATGACCAAATCAAAATCCCTAGCAACACAACACAACACACCACGGACTAGCGAATCCACTATGATAAAGCGCTCGTATCACTAGAACAGCAGTAGTAAATACATGTAAATTCAACATGTTTTTTTGTCATGAATTCTGTCAACAGCAGAATAGTGATATTGATATGCCCTGTCATATTGGACGATAAGAGCATAAAAATTCCGTACAAACCGAAACCCTAGAAGCGAAAGAGGAACTACCTGGTCGGCATGAGGATCGGTCGACGCAGTGGCCTCAGCTTCGCCGTCAGTCTCGCAATCCTCTTCTTCCACCTCAGCAGAAGCAGAAACAGAAGCAGAAACAGAAGCAGAAGGCGAAGTAGCGTTAATCAATTCGAGAGCTCTCTGACACTGCAAGAGCACAGCCTCAATGGTCTTCCTCTTGACGCGAAGCGGGTCCGGGTCCGGGCCCACTGAAGCTTTTAGATCCATTTGCGTGGTTTAATGGAGAGAGAGAGGGAGGGATAAAGATTGTTGGTTGGTGTCCATGGGATTTACATTAAATGCTTCCAAACACGGTCTTTGTTTTGGATGGCTGGTGCAGTGTTTTCTGAGGCGGCGACCACCACGACGATGACTACAACGACGGATGGCGTCCGGGTTTAGGGCTGTGTATGGTTTGTCAATGAAACCAAACAAAGGATTCCATTCGAATACAAATACAACACAGTTCTACAAATATGGGTTACGTGTACTCCAATTGTTCCCTCTACCCGCTCATTTGCGTTACAACAACAACAATCCTCTTTTCTAATAGTGTTTTCACTTCTATACGCACCTTAATTACATTTATTCTTATTATTTATTTTAATTTCAGTTTTATTTTTATATTCAATTGAATTTTTTTATTTTTTAAAACTTAGTGATATGATATTTTTTACCTCATCAGCAACAAATAGTTAGTAAAAAAATATTCACCATTTTATTTCACAAATAATATAATTTATAATCAACGTGATAGTTTTATTTTAATCGACCAAAAAGTTACAACATTGTGGTTTAAAAAATTGAAAATTTTGAAATGATTATACTAACACGATTTAAAAAAATTGATTAAACATTTAATGATATAAACCTATAGAAAAAAATTGAAAAAAAATAAAAATCTTAAATATACATTTAAAAAATAAAATGGAGTAGACTCTTTTTTTAACTCACTAATATTATATTATAAATATAATATTATATATTATATCTTTTTGAAGTTGGGGTATGCTCCAAAATGTGAAAATGAAGTCTTCATTTGTTTTAATTGCTGCTGCAACTTTTGATTTACCACCATTCCAAAATAAAGGTTTTTAGAACACATTCTAAAAGATATTTATTCCAAAATTATTCTTTTCATATTGGTGTATCACAAGTAGTTAGTATTAAGGCTTTGTTTGGATTAGAGGGTGTGGAGGAGTGGAAAGTTGAGAGTGTGGGTGAGTAGAAGTGTGAAGAAAGTGGGAAGAAAATTGAGATTGTTTGGATTGGGGTATTTAGAGTGGATGTATGAGGAAAGTTTATTGAAATTGGTGAGGGATGTGATGGTTGTAAGAATATTATAAATTATTTTGAATAGTAAAAGTTGTAAGATTACAAATTTATCCTTCTATATAAATGAAGAATAAATAATAATTAATTTTTTTTATATTTTAGTTGATTAAAATAATTTAAAGTTTAATTTATAAATAAAACAAAAAAATATAAAATTGAAATAAATAATTAATTATAATTTAAAGTTTAAATATAATTTTATTATGTAACATTTTATTAATTTAATTATTTTTTACTTAAGTTAATTTATTTACATAATTTTAATATTATTTATGATTCTTTAAATTATGTTATGTTATATAAATATAATTATTTTTAATAATAATTTTCATTATTATCAATAAATATATATATATTTTTTAAAAATAGATATTTAGAACATTAACCTAGTTGTCAAAATATATAATATAAAGTTATTACATTTTATCCGAAAAAAGACAAAGACATGTTAATTTGTTTGTAATTTTGAAATTATGTAAAAATAAAAAACATAATAATGTTAATTAGAAAAAGAAAAGACATCCTCACTAATAACATT
>Ga0123342_1002957_pt1 | contig 27840 bp, 16 predicted proteins | sample Turbeawhitnodule_FD_89960 | JGI IMG/M metagenome (GOLD analysis project Ga0123342, IMG submission 89960) | Root nodule microbial communities of legume samples collected from Mexico - Turtle bean Mexico white nodule | ecosystem: Host-associated > Plants > Roots > Nodule | place: Mexico: Nepantla... | reverse complement strand
TTCATATGTTGTTTTCACCCAGGTAAGGAGGCACTTCCATAAACAAATCACAGAAAGAAGATACGGGGAAGAAAATCCAGGACGTTTCGTTTTCGGAAAACCGGTTTTGTTCACTCTCGGTCTGGGACTTACTGCTTCTTACTCCTTGGGCATTTTGGTATGAAATATTTACCAGACACTCGTCACTGTGTCTATTGAGTTTTGGCTGAGATTTGAGCCCCAAATTCGTCCCACGAGATTGGCAATAAATTTTTTATTCATCATTGCCAGGGTTGAAAGGAAGGTTCGTTTGTGTGCGAAACTGTTTGATTTTTTTCGTGGGTGAAAACTCATCCGTTTGACCTGAAATTTGTCGCGTTTTGTCCCAAATTCAATGGAGATTCTTACGTGGAATTTCGGGAAAAAACTATTTTGGGAGAATTTTTCACAAATTTTGTGCAAAGCAAGGCTATCCTCTACCGAAACTTGTGAAATTCCGCCCTAATTTATGCAATTTCATTCTGGGTCCGTATTGCGCTGAAAATTCATACAAGTACTTTCATATGTTTTTTGCATCCAGGTAAGGAGGCACGTCCATAAACAAATTACTGAAAGAAGATACGGGGATGAAAGTCCAGGACGTTTCGTTTTTGGAAAACCGGTTTTGTTCACTCTCGGTCTGGGACTTACTGCACCTTACTCCTTGGGCATTTTGGTATGAAATTTTTACCAAACACTCGTCACTGTGTCTATTGAGTTTTGACTGAGATTTGAGCCCCAGATTCGTCCCACGAGATTGGCAATAAATTTTTTATTCATCTCTGTCAGGGTTGAAAGGAAGGTTCGTTTGTGTGCAAAATATTTGATTTTTTTCGTGGGTGAATACTCATCCGTTTGACCTGAAATTTGTCGCGTTTTGTCCCAAATTCAGTGGAGATTCTTACGTGAAATTTTGGGAAAAAACTATTTCGGGAGAATTTTTCAGAAATTTTTTGCAATCCAAGACTATCCTCTACCGAAACTTGTGAAATTCCGCCCTAATTTATGCAATTTCATTATGTGTCCGTATTGGGCTGAAAAAATTCACACAAGTACTTTCATATGTTGTTTTCACCCAGGTAAGGAGGCACGTCCATAAACAAATCACAGAAAGAAGATACGGGGAAGAAAATCCAGGACGTTTCGTTTTCGGAAAACCGGTTTTGTTCACTCTTGGTCTGGGACTTACTGCGCCTTTTTCCTTGGGCATTTTGGTCTAATTTTTACCAGACATTCGTCACTGTGTCTATTGAGTTTTGGCTGAGATTTGAGCCCTAGATTCGTCCCACGAGATTGGCAATAAATTTTTTATTCATCACTGCCAGGGCTGAAAGGAAGGTTCATTTGTGTGCGAAACTTTTTGATTTTTTTTCGTGGGTGAATACTCATCCGTTTGACCTGAAATTTGTCGCGTTTTTTCCCAAATTCAGTGGAGTTTCTTACGTGGAATTTCAGGAAAAAACTATTTCGGGATAATTTTTCAGAAATTTTATGCAAACCAAGGCTATCCTCTGCCGAAACTTGTGAAATTCCGCCCTAATTTATGCAATTTGATTCTGGGTCCGTATTGCGCTAAAAAAATTCACACAAGTACTTTTGTATGTTGTTTGCACCCAGGTAAGGAGGCACGTCCATAAACAAATCACAGAAAGAAGATACGGGGATGAAAATTCAGGACGTTTCATTTTCGGAAAATCGGTTTTGTTCTCTCTCGGTCTGGGACTTACTGCGCCTTACTCCTTGGGGGGTCTGAAATTTTTACCAGACATTCGTCACTGTGTCTATTGAGTTTTGGCTGAGATTTGAGCCCCAGATTCTCCCACGAGATTGACAATAAATTTTTTATTCATCAGTGTCAGGGCTGAAAGGAAGGTTCGTTTGTGTGCGAAACTGTTTGATTTTTTTCTTGGTTGAATACTCATCCGTTTGACCTGAAATTTGTCGAGTTTTGTCCCAAATTCAGTGGAGATTCTTACGTGGAATTTCGGGAAAAAACTATTTCGGGAGAATTTTTAAGAAATTTTGTGCAAAGGAAGGCTATCCTCTACCGAAACTTGTGAAATTCCGCCCTAATTTATGCAATTTCTTTCTGGGTCCGTATTGCGCTGAAAAAATTCACACAAGTACTTTCATATGTTGTTTGCACCCAGGTAAGGAGGCACGTTCATAAACAAATCACAGAAAGAAGATACGGGGAAGAAAATCCTGGATGTTTCTTTTTCGGAAAACCGGTTTTGTTCACTCTCGGTCTGGGACTTACTGCGCCTTATTCCTTGAGCATTTTGGTCTGAAATTTTTACCAGACATTCGTCACTGTGTCTATTGAGTTTTGGCTAAGATTTGAGCCCAGATTCGTCCCACGAGATTGACAATAATATACTTAAGAAGGCTAGTGATGATAATTTTTATATAATCGCATTACAATTTTTAATATTATTATTTTAATATTTTTTTATATCATTTAATTCTAAATTTATTTTTTATTATATATATTAAAATCATCATCAATTGTATACAACTTTAAATTTATCATTTTTCTAATGTGATAGAGAATAATTAACAGGAGAAAAACCAGAAGAGGTTGTAACATTGGAACTCCTAAGAACAGAAGAGACCACAAACTTATAAGCTTTCTCAGTTGGATGAGCAAAATCCCAGAAAACGTAAGAGCTAGCATCTGAACACACACTCAAAAGGGTACATGCCTCTGACTCTCCGAATAAACCAGACCCACAACACGCTTCTCCAACATCCATAAACCCTGAAATAATAATGTAACAAAGTAGCTAACTTAATTACTTCATAATCAATGATGAACAATGCTAATTTGGTACACAATTAAGTTAATCATATTCAATTAACAACGTTAATAGTGTATGGAAAATTACCTTCTGACAGAGGATTTTCTATTAGATTAAGCAGAGGAGTGTAGACATCGATGAACCTTATGTCAAAATTGGGAAGGTCTGATCTGATGGAGTTAACAGCTGATGATAACTTTCCATTGAAAAACTGTGCTTGTTGATTCACAATTGGTGCACAAATCCTTAAGGGTCCTCCTGCTACAGTTCTACCTCCAGGCAAACACCCCAGTGGTAATGTACTTAGTACAAACACTCGTCTTGCTCCAAGTTCATATAAACTCTTCAAGTTGTTGCAATCATATATAATATATCAAAACTTATGATGTTGATGTGATGCATAATATAAACTATGAATGATGCAATCCTAGCTTTCATTTTCAATTGTAGATCTTCTTCTTTCTTGTTTTGATTTGAATATCTTTTAAGGATGATGAAAACTATTGCGGAAGCATGAAGAGTTGTAGAAATTTGAAAGATGTGAAAATCATGACGGTGAATCTAAATGAAATTAGGTAACACTTAGTTTTTAGAGTGAGGTTAAGTCAACACTACTAGAGGAGTCTAGAAATTTGTCTAACAAGAAAATAATTCTAGAAAAAACTTTGAACAAATAAAAGTGTCTCAATTGGATAACATTTCATTATTCAAATAAAAAACAATGAAGAAGATCTAGAAATGAAGATGCAAGATAGGATAGGATTGCATAATTGAATCTCTTATTGTAACATGTTTTTGTGAGTATTAATGATAAAATGAATCGAAGGGGAGATGAGAAACCTTGACGAAACTTGAAGCCCCTTCAACCAAGGTATTGGCATAAGAAGAGAAAGGCTGCAATTGTCCTAAGGTTGCATAATAAGTGAAGGCAATGTCATTGTTGCCTGCTGAAATCAGGTACAAGCTGTTGGATATGATGTAAGATGCTCTTTGCTGTCCCACAACTGCCCTTAACCTTCCTATGTAGTCTTTGAACAGTCCCAGCTGAGTTGATAGCGATAAAACTCCCTTCTCACACACATAACACAGTCAACAACACAATCTCAAAATGTCAAACCAGTTAAAAGTTGATAGTGATTTTTAATAAAGTTTAAATAGTTTATGTATTAGTAAGAAAGTGAGTTCATCAATAATTTCACTTTTTTTTATATTTATTAAGAAATGGATTTTAAACCTAATTCAACCTCATAAAATCAACTTATGAAGTGAGGTTTGCATCCATTTACATACTATGAAATTCTCTAATTTCTAGTCGATGTGAGATCTCCAACATATTCCTCTTACGCCAAGAATGACAACTCATGCGTGAGACATTATATTATGGGTGGTCCCCTAACGGTTCGATAACGGGTATTGTAAATGAAAAAGAACTAAGTGAGAGAGTTACCTGTAGTTGTGAAGTTAAACTGTCAATCCCAGATCCACCTGAAGCAAAGCTTACACCAGTTGGTAGGTCTTCTGTCCTTAAGTTACTGTCTAGATATGCTGGCAATGTTGCATTGATTCCCAAAGCCTCAGCTACACAATGTAAACACTAATTTCTTCACATTCAAATCATATTCTATGAGGAGATTCAGAGTTCACCACATTTTGGTTAATTCATTCCATTACAACCTATTCTTCTGATACTTTTTTAACTATTGTTGGAATTATTCTTCTAAAAAGCTTTTAATAGAAAAACTCTATGTTTTATACCATATAGAGTATTCATTGGTTTTATCCAAAATTTTCAATCATTTAATATTTAAAACTAAAAACTTGATTTGAAACAATAAAGTTCAGCACCACTCCAATAAGAAAAAGTTTAAATAATCAAAAGGGTTGATCCACTTGAAAAAACTTTCACAAACTAAAGTATTTGGTCAGAAAAAACAGGCACATGTTGAAAAATGTTGTGCATGGAGTGAAGAGAATGCATTGTAATTACCTATCAAATCCGAGGGATTCCTTCCATTGCAGAATCTTCCTGTAGCTATTCCTCCATAGAAATCCCTGCCATAGGGAGGATAATTGCACTTACTTAATGTTGCAAGGTTGTTATTATTTCCTGTGTCAAGAATTGAGTCTCCAAATGAGAACAGTGCAGGAATGTGTCCATTTTCAGCTGCTGTTTTGAGAACTGGAATGGCAAATAAAATGAAAACAATGGAAGTTACAAGTCTCCCCCAATGATCCATCTTCCTTCCTCACTTCTTTTTTCTTTGAACCAAAATGGCCTTTCTGCATGAGTTATGTGTGGCAGTTTATATCCTCTAGAGGAAAGTTTTGTTGACACTATCAACAGTAAAAAAAACATACATTTGACTGTTTAAATAATATAATAAAATAAAAAATAAAATAAAAAATAAATAAAATATTAATTTATTAAGGTGTGAAGTTTATGTTTTTAGTCTTTGAGAGTGTTAATATATCAATATCCTATCCTCCATACAACTCAGATAATAGAAACTAAAGTCAAACATATTTAATGTATTATAATGATAACAAATAAACATAAAATATTATCATTAAGTCAACTTAGAATTCAGGAATCAATATTAATATATTTATTGGATTGTTTGATGCATCAATTAAAGTTTTGAAAATTGTTTTATCAGTCATTTAATGATTTAAGGAAACACAATAAAGATGAGTGGATCTCTTATTCATAGGAATTAATTATCATTACTTAGTGATAAGTGAAAAGGATAATATTTACTCTCTTTTTTTTACTTTTTAGCAAAATACTAAATATGATTTTTTGAGATTTGAAAAAAAAGGGAAGGTGTGGTTAGTAGTTTACAGAATAGATAGGATATTTTAGAAAGTAATGGAAGTGTAAAGTAGGCTATAAAAATAATAGACACTGAGACAATGTTTACTATTAAAAATAAGATATATGATTGATATTTTTTTTTGTAAAATATATATAATGGTGTTTATTTATGGATGAAAATAATAATAGACAGAATAGTATAAACTATGAGTTTAGCGCGTTACATTCAACATTTTCCTTCAAGTTAGTGCATTAAATCATATATATCAAGCTTGTTACAAATATAATTCTAGGTCCGGACAAAGATTTAGTGAAAATATCTCTTAATTGATCGATCGAATTAACAAATTTAGTATTGATGTCTCTAAACACAATTTTTTCTAAAGTGAAATGACAATCAATCTCAATATGTTTGGTCCTTTCATGAATGACGAGATTTGAGCTAATATGAAGAATAGTCTGATCATCATAGATGAGTGTCATTTAATTGACTTCTCCAAATTGCAATTCTTTGAGTAACTCTTTAAGCTCACAAGTAATTGAAGTCATAGTTCTATATTCCGTTTCAACATTAGATTTTGCCACAACATTTTGTTTCTTGTTTTTTCAAGTAATTAAATTATCACCAATAGAAACACAATATTCGAAAGTGTATCTTCTATCATTCAGAATATCTAAATAACATACAACTCTAGTAAAATTATTGTGACCACATAACAAGTTCTTTTCTAGAAGAACCTTTAATATATTTTAATATACGAGTGAATGCATTTCAATGATTAACTCATACTGAATTAAAAATAAAATATATAGACTTAAGAAAACTCAATAAAGGTAGTTTTTTCTTAACATTAATATTTAAATGTCAAAACTAAAACAACAAATTAATTTATTATTTCAACTTAATAATAATGGTTATATCAATGTTGCATTACATTATTGGGTTAAATAACTAAACGTTATTAATAGAACTTAAAATAATAATTACCATATTTGTATGAATTAATTATAAACACACTTTTTTCTAAAACTATATTAATTCAAAGAGTGAAATGTCAACTCTATGATGCATGCATTTTAATCACACTCACTTAATTAATTACTCATCATAAATTTATTATAGATATAGATATTAGATAGAATATTTGGAATATTCCAATTTATATAAAAAAAATTACACTTATTAAATTACTATGTAATTTATAAAATTTCTAAACGGGTATTGAATTGTCTTACTTTTCTATCCACCCATGACATCTTCCATCTTTTGTTATTTTATTACCAAAAGAGAAGATAATAGAGAATTGTTATTCTATCAACAATGTCCCCACTTTTATCATACAAACTTGGAAGATAATAGAGAATTGTTATTCTATCAATAATGTCACCAATTTTATCATACAAACTTGGATGAAAAATAACATAAGAAAACATTTAGGGAAAATATAGCAAAGAGTAAGAGATTGGAGAAGATCTTAAATTTATTATCCATAATTGAAAGTAATACACATGGAAAATGTGGAAGGTATGTAAGATGGAAAATGACTATAAAATTCAAAAGTAGTGAACAATCACATAAACAACTCGAACAAATTCAAAATAGCAATTCTCTTTGCCATCATATTTAATATATAATTTATTAATATAATTTATTTAGACAAACTTCTCATAAGTACTTCTAAGAAAAAGAAATAAGAAAAAAAATTAAAATAAATTATCCATAAGTTAAAATTAATTTATATATAAACTAATTTATAGAAATCATTTCTTATAATTTTATTTGAGACAATTTTTTAACTTATGTATAATTTATTTTAATTCATATAAAAAACTATTTATTTTTCTCAAAAATACTTTGAATGAAATTTGTCTAAATATATCCTTATTAATATTGTAACTTATTATATGGGGAGCTCAAAACAATTGATTCATGTACTTTTTAAGAACATGACTCACTAACTTTCTGTAAACACCTTCTGTTGGATGATAACTGTCCCAAAACACATATTCTGAAGCATTAGAACAAGTAGAATCCAAAGGATTGCATAACACTGCAACCTCTAGTTTCCCAGTGCCACAGCAACCTCTGTCCATAACTTTAAAGCCTGCAATTCAACAACTCAAAACTTTAGATTTTTCTCTTCTTTTCAAACATCATTACAAAAAACACATTAAAAATTATTAAATATATGAATTCTCATGAAAGAATGAATGAAACTAAGTTAACTTGGGATTACCATAATTTTGGTAATTCTGAATGATATCAAGTAGAGGGTTGTAAACATCAATGTAAACAATCCTGCTTTTGGAGGATTTGTGAAGGGAATCAAGTTCCTTTGAGAGTTTGGAATTGAACAACTTTGCTGCATCATTGTACTTTTCTGAGCACCCTCTTACCAATCCTCCAGCCAGAGTTCTCTGTGATGGCACACATCCAATAGGTGGTGCACTCAGCACTCCGATTCTACGGGCTCCAAGATTATACAGTTCCTAATCAAGAAAAACTCATATGATGAACAAGGCATAGTTGACTCCACATGCACCAAAGAAGATTTATATTAGAATGATTATGACTTATATTTGATCCTTATTGGGGGGTCAATTATTTTGCCACTTTGAGGTAATGAGTTGCTTGATTAACAAGAATCTTAAGCATACCTTTACAAAATTAGAGGCAGAGTTGACCATAAGATCAGTGTAAGAAGGAATGTCATACTGCAATATTCTGGCATGAGTAACAAAATAGGTGTTGGCAATGTCATCACTGCCTGCCACCACCAGGAAAAGACTGTTGCCTAGGATGAAGTTTGTTCTGCTCTCTCCAACAATGCCTTTCAGCTTTCCTATGTATTCCTTGAACATGTCTAGTTGGGAAGATAATGATATAACTGACTGTTTTCACACCACAAACAAATTAGTAAACCGTGATGAATGATGAATAACAGAGATATTATATCAACTAAAGATTAATACATTTCATACATATAATAAGTTGGTGTATAAAACTGATCTTCTGATCTTTTTTACTTGTTTTCAATCAAAGTGTATTATATATTTATAATGAAAAATGTGAAATTGGTTTATATTACCGCTATTTCTGGTGTCAAAGGATCGTATCCTGAAGCACCGGAGGCAAAGCAGACGCCAGTAGCAAGATCACTGGATTTGAGATTTGGATCCATATATGCAGGCAAATACTCCTTAATACCCAACTCTTCAGCTGAAACTCAAGGAAAATTTGCAATTAGATACACTGTTTTTATTAGATGCATTTTCTGAGGTGTTTTTAGTGTTATTACTCTCTCTTCAAGTTAAGGTTTTATCTTGAGAGCTTACACTGACTTTCATCACAGGTTATTCCAATTTCAGCTTGAGAATAATACATCAAAATTTCATTCCACCAGGCACAAACCCTTTTGTAGAAAATGACTGACTGTGTTTCGTGCCAAAAGAATGCACATAAAATACTTACTAACTTATGAGTTAGCTAAAAATTTGAAGCTTAATTTTTGTATATATAGTTCAGAGAAATCACTCGCCTTTTAAAGTGTTCTGTAATTTTCCAAAAGATTAATGATGTGAGATGAAGAATACTCTTTTTTACAGTCATGTATACATAATAATAAAAATAACTATTGATTTATTTTCTACTTATTTCACAAAAACTTTAACTTCTTATCTTCATGCACTAATTTTGTCTAAACCTTTTAAGCTTCTATCAAGGGCAGGTTTAGTACAAGAGAAAGAGATGTGACTATATATACAGTATTCTCATTCCTCCATTAAACTTTTGCTGTAATTAACAAAGAAAAATCTGAGAGATGTAAACAAGACAATACAGTTAAGTTGATGTTATCTGTTTTGTTTGTTTGGATAGTTCGTTGTTTTAAGTTAAGGTCATGTTTGTTGGTGTTTTAGTTTCTTTTGTTAGGTGGTGACTTTTTCTTCTTCTATTGAAGGTGAGTAGTTAAGTGAGGTGTGTTTTATTTTCATGATCTGTGTAAGGGTTAGATCATTCCTGAAATGGTTCTGTTTATTTATTCTTTCTTGCTTATAAAATAAAAGGTTAAGATAGAAGAGAGTACCTATTATGTCAGAAGGAATTTTTCCATTGCAAAATCGACCTGTTGGTTTTCCACCCTGAAAATCTTTGCCATATGGTGGGAAGTCACACTTGACCAATGTTGTAAGGTTGTTGTTGTTGCCTGAGTCCACAATTGAATCTCCAAATGCCAACACTGCTGGAACTGAGACGTGTGGTGGCAGCTTCACCACACCCTTTGTTCTGCACCATAAACCAAATATTACTATCAAACGAAGCAATGAGGTGTGCTGCATCAGACCCATTCTTCTTGTTTCTAAATATGATACACGCAATAAGACCCTTCTTCACTCTGGTGTTATATAAAGGAACGTATCTACATGCAATAACTGCATGAGCCTTTTCTTTTTCCTTTTTATGTATCTCGTTGATTTATTTTATCAACATGTTTGGAGTGGATTACTTTTCGAAAAAAAAGTAAATAATGTTTCAATGTTTTCTCACAATAAATAAATAATATGTATTTATTTCCGGATAAATGAAGCAAATATAATCGTGAACTATAACTACAAAAAAAAATTAGTTATCATATTTATTAAATTAAAAAAATATAAAATTTATTAGTATTTAAATTAATATCTAATTAATTATTTAAGTTTTAAGTACCAATTTTAAGGACGGGTGAGTTTTTAAAATATTTGAACCCATTTAAAAATAAGTATATGAAAACTAAAATTGAAAATAATCACAATGCAAGAATAAAAACAACATTAAGTCTAAGGAATAAGTTAGCAAAATTAAGTAGAGAAAAAGGGTAGGTTTGTAAAGATATATATTAACTATTTGGATACATTCACAATCATACACTAAATTATAATTGAAAAAATATCAATAAAAGTGTTGATATATTAAAATAAAATAATTTTGAAATGAAATAATTTTAAAATTATATTAATCAAGTTATAGTTATAAATTAGTTTCTTTCCATTTACAGTTGTCAAAAGTAATATTTTTTTTATGTATTGCATCAGTAAATTATTGGCATACCATTATTAGGGACAGTGCATGAAAGGTTATGAATATGGTGAGTGCCTTTCACTTATTATCTGATGCCATTAACCCAATTATGTCTTTCTTCCTCTTTTGGTGAAGTTTTCAAATTATCCTTCAATCACTTCGCTCAGATATATAAATGCTAATAATATTTCCCAATGTGTTTCTTTTTACCCCTCATCCACTTGTACGTTTCAAACTTAATACTTTCAACAGTTTCTTTTCTCATGCACAAAATATTATTTTAAGAAAAATTAGTATATATACTATTTGCATGAACCATCCATTTATTAGCTAATTTTTTTTACTTTGATTGGTATTTGAGCCTCTTGTCTGATTTGAATAAAATCTATGAAAAAATATTATGTATTAGGTGGGGGTACTGATAACTTTGGATTCGTATTTTGCTTTTGAATTTCTGCGGTAGTATTACACTTAAAAAAAAATCATGAAATAGAAATTATTTTTATATATTAAAATAATTAGTTACAATAGTAACTAAATTAGAAATATTTTAGAAACTAAATAAAAAGTTGGTTTCTAAATTAGTTTCTATTATTATTAAATAATTTCTAAATTGGTATCTAATTAGCAACAAAAGTTTTAGAGACCAAATTTAGAAACTAAATAATTGGTAGTTAAAACTTTTGTTGTTAATTAGATACCAATTTAGAAACTATTTAACAATAATAGAAATTAATTTAGAAACCAATCTTTTATTTAGTTTCTAAAATGGTCTCTAATTTAGTTATTATTGTAACTAATTATTTTGGTATCTAAAAATTGGTTTCTATTTCATGATTTTGTTGTATAGTTAATAGCTTTAAAAGGATATGTTTGTATAAGAGTTGAAATATATATATGAAATATCTCTATTATTAATTTTATTTTTTTAATAAAAAAATAACCACCCACTTATTTATGCAATGTATAAATAAAATTAGTATGTTCTGGTTTGTCCTTGGACATAATAGAGCTAGCTAACTTTGTGCAGAGCCAGCTAAAGTTCATAAAAGTAAAAGGACAAAGTGTAGATTCAAAGTTGACAGATGGAATTACTTAAATCTAGTAATTTTAAGGAAAAAAAATTGGGAAGTTTTTAAGCCTCCCAGTTAATATTCACTTCTTCTACATCTGTATATTGTTTATATATGGAGTTCAGATGTTATAAATAATTCAAATATAAATTGTTAACTACTTCTTTTTTAAAGGTTTTAGTTGGAGGATAACTCATTACAATTCTAATAATAATCTTAAGAAATAAGTGTACACCTATTAGAATGGTTGAAGGATAACTAGACTTAGTTTTTTTTTTATAGTAAATCTTAAGTCCAAAATCTTAATAATAATTTTTAATTGAATTATTTTACAAAAAAGTAATTCATAATATAATATAATTATATATACATATATACTTTAAAAAAATGTTATTACTATTATTCAATTGGGTGGTTGCACTTGCTCATCAAAAAGTGGCTATACAATTTAATAGTATTAAGCTGTAGTGCTGTGCTCAACAATGCCTTAGAGATTTTTCATCTTACTATGTATAAATAAGAAAATATAGTAATATAGAAAAAAAAATAGAAGTTACAAATTCAGAAAATATAATTAAGACAAAAAAAATTAACTTTAAAAATGACCTTAGAAATGTAAAATAATACATGTAAAAAAAAAAAAAAATCCTTACATTAAGTCATTGATCCAACACCCAAAAGAAAAGAAAAAATTGAATAACCACACTTTACCTATTACATTAAATGACAAGATCAGAACAAGAACCGGAGTAAAACTACTGAAATTGTATATTACAATCATGTATATATATGGAAAAAACAAATTATACTATTATAATTTAGAATCCTACTTATATAATACAGTATATATACGTATATATAGATGTTTATAGACATTAACACATAAATATATATAATTTCTAAAAATTAGTATACGGATCTATATAATATATAATTATGAATTATATAAAATAACAATCAAGATTTATGTTCACTAATATGTTTCAGTTTTTTTTGGTAATAGAGAGATATTTCTCATAATTTGTTCAAAATGATTTGTTATTTATTTTTATAATTATAATATAAAATTATACAATAAATTTAAATTTTTAAACAATTAATGTTTTAAAATTGTGTTAAAATCGTATTATAATTGTCAAAAATTCAACAAATATTTATTGAATGAAACTCTTTATTGATATTGATATGTATCTTACAAATGTCGATTGATTATCCGTACTTAATATGTATATTCGACATTTAAGATACGTGTAAAAACCTGATTGCTTCTTATCCTAAATATGCCAAAATGCACTAGTCCGGAAAAAACACCTTAAGCAAATCAAGATACATGGCAGGGGTGTATTATACCATAGGCTATTTTAGAACATGAGTTTTATTTACAACTTTTTAAGATTAAATTCTTCAACCAACGCATTCAGTATCACCACAAATAAGAGCCAAATTTTGATGCTCTGCCAAATTGTCAGAAACCTTTTCTTAAACTGTAAGACTATGTTTCTCTGTGTAGATACTAACATAAAACACCTTCATCATACTTAACTCAGCCATGTTTTTATTGGTGAATCCATATTCTGCAATTCTGGATGCTTACCTCAGTTATATGCTAATATTGCATTGCACTCATTATGGATTTGGTTGGGTTCTTCTTTTTCTTTTTCTTTTTCTTTTTCTTTTTCTTACTCTATATTTCACATAGTCCTAAGAACCTAATTAAACTTTAGTATTTTAATTTCAAGTTAACTAAAAAAATCCAAATTTTACTAAGCTTTAGTAAAATCAAAATAGTTGATTCTAAGCTTTTATAAATACAAAGAATGATTACTAACAACTTTACAATACAAAGTTTTGAAAATTTCATGTGAATGTATTAAAAATATAAGAGTTATTAAAAGCTTTAAGCATGAGTATATATTGTGATGGTATTGCCTCTTGTGTATTATAACTAGCTATAGGTATTTTCTCATTTATATAAGGGAAGAAAGCATATGAAAAATTGTTGTGAATTACATTTCCCAACTAAGCAATGAGATAAAAAAAAGAAGATAAACATTCATCTTCTTTCCATTTAGGATTGCATTTATAAAATGACTCAAATGGATACCAATTTGCATTATTACTATAAAATAGAAAAAGATGCAATCTATAGTATAAATACACGAGCCCATTTGTGAGTATGGCTTATTTGGATCTTCTGAGAAAATGGTTCTGAAAGACACCCTTTTGTGCTTTATCTGAAAAAGTTGCAATCCTCTAGAAATTGTAATCAAGCCCAATCCTACATCAGAAGCCAGATGCAGATTAATTGATCACTGTAACTGGTTTATATATTCCTGTAGAATTTTGGGCACAAGCTTTTTGTAAACGCTTTCAGTAGGGTGAAAACCGTCCCAAAAGACATAATCCAAAACATTAGGACAAGTGGCATCCAAATGGTTGCATGTCAATGCAACCTCCAGAGTTCCTGTCCCACAACACCCTCTGTCTGCGACTTCGTACCCTGCATTTGCACAAGTAAATGTTTTACAAATGTTAAAATTTATGTAACACTGATACAATACGAAAATATATATAATATGTCCGAGACAGACACATAATTTAAGAAACGTAAATTAAAATCGTAGAAGATTGTTATGAGAAACAAGGAAGCTTGTGAATTGTAATTTCTATTATGAACAGATTATGAAGTGAAATATGTAATGTAGTTACCATATTTTTGGTGGTTTTGAAAGATATCAAGTAAAGGGCTGTAGACATCGAGGTAAGCAATTCTACTGTTTGGAAGTTTCTGATTAAGGGAATGCAACTCCTTCATCAGTTTATCGTTAAAGAACATCATTGCATCGTTGTACTTCTGTATACATTTTCTTTCTCTTCCACCAGACAATGTTCTGTGATATGGCACACACCCAACTGGTGGCCCACCGAATACTGCAATCCTCCGTGCACCCAGTTCATATATTTCCTTCAAATACAAGAAAAAAATTAATACATCACAGAAAAGTTATTTTTTTTTCATGTCATATGATTGAAATCTTCTCTCTGGTTCTGGTTCAGTTGCAGTCATAAGCATGGTTAAAAACTAAGATTTCACTGGTGTTTTTATCTTTCTCAAATTGATTTAATGTTAAAGGGTGAATTTGGTTCTGAAAAAGTTTGAAGAATTGAAAGTTGTGAATACCTTGAGGAAATTGGAAGCTGAGTTAACCAAAAAGTCAGAGTATGCAGGAAGATCATATTGCAGTTCTCTAAGATGGGACAAGAAGTAGGTGTTGGAAATGTCATTGGTGCCTAAAACGATGAAGAAAAAACTGTTGCTTAGGATGAAGTTTGTTCTGTTCTCTCCAACATGTTCTTTTAGCTTGACTATGTATTCTTTGAACATTTGTAGTTGACCAGATAGTGGTATTGATCCCTGGTTATGAACGAGTAAGCAAAGTTGATTAGAGGAGGAACATAGAGTGAAATTTTCTGTGAAATTAAGTTTGGAAGAGAAAAACTATGTACTGCAGTTTCTGATGTTAAAGGATCGTATCCTGCACCACCAGATGCAAAGCAAACACCAGTGCCCAATTCATCAGGTTCGAGATTTGGATCCAAGTATGCTGGAAGAAACTCTTTTATGCCCAATTCTTCAGCTGATCAAAATTCAGAATACAACACAATAACAGAACAAATTCAGAATAAAATCTAAAACTCTAACAAAAATATATTATTAATTACTAAACTTTTCAATAAAGAAATTAACCAAAGGCTACCAAAGTATATATACCTAATCACACAAGTTTTCATAATTTTTAGATGAAAGGGATTTGATTAAAAAAGAAAGATTCCCAATAACATACAAACATCTAAGACAAATAATTTATTTGTCTTATTAACAAATAATTGTTTGTGTATGTTTTGATTTTGATGTTCGCTTTCTTGTTTATCATTTCAATTAGTGATTCATCCAATTTTAAATGAAATGCTTTATTTCAATTAGAATGGAAAATATTAATCAAGGACCATGTCTTATTAATGTGAAATATTTTCTATTATTAACATATATATATATATAAACAATTATTATTAAATATTAAATATGTACGTTTATGATTGCATGACAGCGTAAAAGTGTACAGTGTCATTATATAATCTGTTTTTTTAGTACATATATTTAATTCATGATGTGAGATGCAAAATGAGTCCAAGTAAAAATAATTCAACACAGAAAATTTCATCACGTATATTTGTGTGGATTCAAACCAATAAAATAAACATCAAACCAACTAAATACAATTAAATTTCAGCTCGTTCAATCCTATGATTATTTTAAAATATTTGTATGTTCAAATGTAAACATTTATTTCCAATTAACACACTAATTTACAAAAAGTGCATTCTTTATTTTACAAAATCAAAAAGTTAAATGAAACCTAGTAATATTTTTAATAAATATAAAATTAAATTTTTTTGCTTATGTTTGAATTTAAATTATTTTTTATAAATTAGTATACACAAACAAAATTAATTTGAGTTATTACAACTTAATAAATAAGATTGTATACTTACACATACGTATAGATTTCATTCTCTTTAAATTGAATGTTTAATAAAAGTAGGACGATTTAGTAAAAATATTCATTTTTTAATCTTTATTCAATAAAAACAAGAAAAAAATTATTAAATAAAAACTAATTTTAAAAATAAAAATAATTTTAATTGTTATGTTTATAAAATTAAATATTGGTTTAAAGATTAAAAAAAGTTATTAATATCTAAATTATTTTTTATTATTGATAAATAAGTTTTAAATTGGTATCTACTTAGATACTAAGATTTTAGATACCAATTTTAGAATCTAAACAATTGATAACTAAAACTTAGATAACTAATTAGATATCAATTTAAAAATTATTTTTTAATAATAAAAATTAATAATTTTTTTAATTTTTAAAATAGTATTTAATTTAATTAATATACAAACTAATAAAAAAAATTTGTCTCGTTTTTAATTAATGATTTTAGTAGTAGTTAGTAGTGAAAGTTGAAATTAATAGATGTATCTGACATAATATAGTTATGGAGAAAAGCAATAAATGTTGAGAGAGCAATAGCAAACCTATGTAGTCTGAAGGAACCTTTCCATTGCAAAATCTGCCAGTAGGAATCCCTCCCTTAAAATCTTTGCCATATGGTGAGAAATTGCACCTTGCTGATGTTGCCAATTTGTTGTTGTTGTTGCCAGTGTCCATGATCGAATCTCCAAACACCAACACTGCAGGAACTGAAACATCTGCTGGAAGTTTTACAGACTCATAGCTTTTGCAGACAACAACTAAGACAACCACTGACAAAAGAAAAGAAGAAGAAGAAGAAGAAGAAGAAGAAGAAGGGAACTTCATTGGCAGAAAACTGTAGTTTTTGGTATTGCTTCTTCAGAATGACAACATGAGTATATATGTATAAACCTCGTTTGTACTTGAACCAAACAGTTGCATCTCATTTATGACAGTCATGTGTTTCAGTTTGGAGAGTGTCTCTGAAATTGGATAGAAGTGTCTGTTGGAGAGAGACTTATGAATATATTCACTCTATAAAACTGTCCTCAATCAAAGATAGGACACACTTCGGATCAAGTTTTTTAACTGTCATATTGGTTGATGAATTATAATTCAAAACAATCACCTTCATAATCTAAATGCAAACTAAAAAGGGATACATAAATCACACAGAAATCTTCTCACGATGAAGCAGTTGAAACTGGAATTCAAGAAAGAAAAATACTTATATAAAGATTGTGATTTTATCATAGAAAATCATCAAAATAGCTCCATTAAAAAAATCATCATGTTAGCTAGGATCAAAATTCTTTGTGATTTTATTTCGACATTATGGGTAAGATCATTTGTTTTCTAGTGATGGTACACTACAAGAAAATCATGAAATAGAAACCAATTTTTAGATACCAAAATAATTAGTTGCAATAGTAACTAAATTAGAGACCATTTTAGAAATTAAAAAAAAAATTAGTTTCTAAATTAGTTTCTATTATATATTGATAAATAGTTTTTAAATTGGTGTCTAATTAGCAACCAAGGTTTTGGAGACCAAATTTAGAAACTAAATAATTGGTAGTTAAAATCTTAGTTGCTAATTATATATCAATTTAGAAACTATTTAAAAATAATATAAACTAATTTAGAAGTCAATTTTTTATTTAGTTTTTAATTTAATTATTATTGCAACTAATTATTTTGGTCTCTAAAAATTGGTTTCTATTTCATTATTTTCTTATAGTAGTAGTTGGAAAAAATATTTTTAGGATTTCTAAGATAGAAAAACATGAAATGCACATGCAATAAACCTGAATTTTTTAATTGAGATCTTATGATTATTATTCCTTATGCGAGTTAGCGTGAATTACAATATTATAATAAAATTATATTAGAAATATTATATGTAATCATTTATTTAGTTTCTAGATATTATATATAATTAATTATTATCAAAGTAACTCGTGAGATGGTAAACCCATTAAGAGTTCAATCTCTTCTTGCATCGTATTCTTCAAAACTTTTTCTTTTCTATCTATTCAACAGCTAGACTGTTGTTTTAACAACGCATTGCAAAAAAATTCTGAGCATTTTTTTCTCTAACAACATTGATATCGATTATGTTATATAAATTTTATAATATAATTAATTATTTTATATATATGCAGAGAAATAATGAAGATAAAATTTAATTGTTTAATATTTATTATATGTATTTATTTGATTTTCTTCGTATCGTACAAAGATCTTTTTATTTTTTCTCCTGCAAATCGGTCCTCTTAAATCTTCAGATATGGAAGCAAAGAATAGTACTCACCTGAATCTAAACTAAGTATAAAAAAAATTATATGAAATGAAATTTGTGTATTTCAAACACAACTTTTATGCTGTGAAAAATAAAAAGTTTAAATTTGTGGAACACAATTTTATAATTTCTCTATAATTTTCCATTTTAATAAATTTTTTCAAGAAATTTTACCAAATTGATAATTCTTTCTCAATACGTCATATGTTTTTTTATATTTGGTATTAGCAATTCGGTATTAACTTTAAGTGGAAATTTAGATTTTTAATCGATTCAATTACAAGCAATAAATATAATATGACGAATTTGATCACACTGTGAATAAAGGAATATATTTAACTTTTGTCTAATTTGAGTATTTGTAGTTTAAATGTCTAATTTATTTAGTTTTTATCATGTGAAAGTTACAAACTAACCATCCCAGAAAAAAAAAATGCTCTATAGCCTTAGGATTTATTGAAAATTAGAATATTAAAAAAGTTTGACAACAAACACATAATTTTTAAGAACATAGAATTAATATATCTCTAATTCTTAAGAATTACACATATCAATTATAGTCTTAAACACTGGATAAGACTAAAATCTAACTAAATTTTTGTAATTCTAAAGAGTAGGATACAAGTTTCTATTCTTGTAAACCTATATGTTTTACAACTTTTGGTTTTAAGTAAGAATTTGATAAGTGTAGCTCAAAAGAAATTGTTGAGATATTTTCCAATAATAGGGGCTATGAGCTTTTTATAAACACTTTCAGTAGGGTGAAAACTGTCCCAAAACACATAATCCAAATCGTTAGGGCACAATGGAGTCAAATGATTGCATAATAACACAACCTCTATTGTGCCCGTGCCACAGCACCCCTTGTCTCCCACTTTATACCCTGCAAAAACCGACTAATATAAGCCATTTTTACTATTCACTGTAATTTCAAAATATAATTATCAAAAATGATAAAATTTGAAAAACTATCTAAGATGAATAACTATCTAAAATTTGAAAAACTATCTAAAATAGTTAGGTTTAAAGTCACTTCTTAACATGGTATCAGAGCCATTTTGAGTCTATCCTAACAAGTATTTGTTGAGTTTATCAGGTCACCCGCTATAGGGCCGTTATCTGACCACCCATAACATATATCTCCACGCACGAGTTGGTAGCCTCGGCGTGAGAGGGGTGTGTTGAAGATCTGCATCGACTAGAGATGAGAACATTTTATTGTATGTAAGCGGGTGCAAACCTCACCTTGTGAACCGGTTTTATAAGCTTGAGTTAAGCTTAAAGTCCACTTCTTAACAATTTATATTAAGGTGATTCGACCTAAGATAAAATTTCAATATAATGAGAAATTGTGTCAGACAATTTTAGTGTAATCAGATTTTAATTGAAATCATATTGCCAATTTATCTACTTTAATAATTTTAAAAAAAATTACTAATTTTAGTAATTAATAAGTGAAACTAATCTCTTTAGTAAAAGAATCATAATATAACAAATTTGAAAAAGTTTAAACCATTAATCTATTAAAAAATCCACTAAATTTTAATAATAAAATTTAACACATATTATCCCAACATTTTAAATTTCTTGTAAAACTTGGTAGTAAATCAAAATTAATAATTTTAAAGTACCTAAAAATCAAATATTTAATAAATTTTACTCAAAAGGAAAAATTAGCCTGAATTTCAAGTCTAAAAAGTTAACAGGAAACATTTTTGGTACTAATAAGTTATGATAACTAAAATATAGTTAGTTAGTTGTAAATATTTTCAAAAAAAATGAAAAAAAAACAATAATAAATGAATAATTTGATATTCTTGCCAGTAATATTAATTACTTGTTAGTTTATAAAAAAAAAAAAAAAATCAATGACGTATCTGTTGGTTCTTTCTTTGACTGTGAGTGTAATTAAATTATTCAGTCACCATAGCCCACTGCTGACATGTCTGTGCTTTCAATGTTTTCATTGTTTCAATCAACAGTGTTATTAAATGAACAGACCTACCTTTTAATTTTCTTTATCTACTCATGCATGTGCAAAACACAGGTGTTGCTCTAATTTTTAAAAATAAACTAAACAGAAATAAATATATCGATCCAAGTTTAGATTCCATAAAAGAAGCTGAAATAGTACCAAATTTTACTCATAAAATGCCAAAGTCTCTTTAAAGGTTTGTTCAAGGTTGGAACATAGGTAAGTTTGCAAATAAATGTATATTATTAGAATGTGTTTTTGGAAAAGTGAAAAGTGAAATTACCATATCTTTGGTAGTTGACTATGATGTCAAGAAGAGGGTTATAAACATCAATGTACACCATTCTGCTATCTGGAAAATTGTGTTGAAGAGAGTCAAGTTTCTTTGACAATTTGGTGTTAAAGATCTGTACGGCGTCGTTTATCTTCACTACTACATCTCTTTGTATTCCTCCTGCAATAGTTCTCTGTGATGGCAAATACCCTAGTGGTGGTACACTGAACACTGCAATCCTCCGTGCCCCTTTTCCATATATTTCCTTTCAATTGTTTTCACACCAAAAATATCAAACACAATGAACATCACCACAGAAAAAAATAACTGATATTGATAAAACACAGTTAAAGCTAATAACAGTTATGGACAAATTATAACTGATAAAACACTAGTTACAACATGGTACTGTGTTTGGTTTCATCAAACTTACAAAAAGCATACCTTCAAGAAAGTAGAAGCTGAGGAGAGCATAAAATCAGCGTATGCAGGAAAATCATACTGCAGTTGTCTAACACGGGTTAAAAAGTATGTGTTGGAAATGTCATTGCTCCCTAATACCACAATATAGAGACTGTTTCCTAAGATGAACTTGGTCTTGTCTTCTCCAACAATCCCTTCTAACTTCCCTATGTATTCTCTGAACAAATCTAGTTGACCCGATAAAGATATAGTCAACTATGTATCACAGCACTGACACTGAGTTAGAAATAGCATCAAAACCATTTCAAGAGAAATCAATGAATCGATTTGGAGATGAAATTAAGCATGATACCGATGTTTGTGCTGTTAAAGGGTCGTATCCTGCGCCACCAGATGCAAAGCACACACCAGTCACCAATTCTCCAGGTTCAAGATTTGAGTCCAAGTATGCTGGAAGAAACTCTTTTATGCCCAGTTCTTCAACTGATACATTTACCATGGTACAATACAAAATTACACTCAGATATGTGCAGAAACATAAAAGTTATTTACAATTTTTTTAAATGATTAAAAGTGTATTAGTGCTTTTAATTATTATTCTTATAAATAATTCTTCATTATAAAAAAAATTATTAAATAAAAATTAACTTTAAATATAAAAATAATTAATTTGTATATTGACGGAACTATATACCATTTTAAAGATTAAAAAAATTATTAATTTTTAAATAAATTTTTATTGATAAATAGTTTCTAAATTTATATCTAATTAGTTACTAAATTATTATTAAATTTAAAATTTAAATAATTAATAATTAAAACTTTGATAATTAATTAGATATTAATTTAAAAATTATTTATCTAATAAAAATTAATTTAGAAATTAATAATTTTTTTAACTTTTAAAATGGTATTTAATTTATTTAATATAATAATTAATTATTTTGTATTTTTAAAATTAAAATTAATTTTATTTAATGATTTAGTTGTAATAGTGTTTGATTCTATAAACCATTAAATCATATCATAATTACCTAGAAAATGACTTGGAGAGATGTCATGGTCACCACCAAAAGTTTTAACATTTTAAGCCCTCCATTGAAAAATAATGTTTTATACATTCTAATACATAACACATTTTTAAATTAAACTTAGTTTAAAAATTATGCCATTAAAAATATAATATTAACTAAATTTATTTATATTTAAATCCCAAAATAATACATTCAGCTTGCATTTTTATTCTAACACATTTGGTAGTATTTATTTGAAGAGTCAAATATATATAACTTTGATTGTCTTATACTATTTATGATTGCATTGCACATTTTGGAGCTTATACAAAAGATAAAAGTATATATATATATATATATATACATTAAATTTTTACAAACATGGTACAAAAAGAAGAGATGAGAAATAGGGCACAGACCTATAAAGTCAGATGGAACCTTTCCGTTGCTAAATCTGCCAGTAGGAATCCCTCCCTTAAAATCCTTACCATATGGTGGATAATTGCACCTTGCTGTTGTTGCCAAATTTTTGTTGTTGTTGCCAGTGTCCATGATCGAATCTCCAAACACAAACACTGCAGGAACTGAAACATTTGGTGGCAGTTTCACAACTGCCCTAGTTTTTTCACACACAATCAGAAGTGTTGTTAGTGATAATAATATGAAACGGAAGAGTGAAGAAGGAGAAGGGAAAGAAGAAGAAGAAGAAGGGAGCTTCATAAGAAGAAACATAAATGGTTGATTGTGCTTGTTTTTGTTGAATAAAAATAGATAAGGATGAACATCTTATATAATTTGGATGTGCATCATTCTCTCTTTTTAACTCATTTATGGCATCATTATGTCAGGCTACCGGAACTTTTCATTACAGTTTCACGATTCTGTCAACCCATTAATGATTACTTTCTTTTTAGGAAATTTTCAAACTCTATAAATGCATGCAAGTGCTTTGTGATTTTAATTTTCTATTCCTTTCATGATCAATTCTATATTAAAAAATCATACCTTCTTATTATTCATACCATTTCATATTTTTTTAAAATAGAACTTTGGTATTTTTTGAGAAATATCATACGAGTTTTATCAAAAAAAATCATGAAATAAAAATCAATTTTTAGATACTAAAATAATTAGTTGCAATAGTAACTAAAAACTAAAAAAAACATGGTTTCTAAATTAGTTTCTATTATTGTTAATTAGTTTTTAAATTGGTATTTAATTAACAATCAAAGTTTTAACTACCAATTATTTAGTTTCTAAATTTGGTAGCAAAAACCTTGGTTACTAATCGGATACCAATTTAGAAATTATTTAACAATAATAGAAACTAATTTAGAAACCATTTTTTTAGTTTCTAAAATGGTCTCTAATTTAGTTACTATTACAACTAATTATTTTGATCTCTAAAAATTGGTTTCTATTTCATAATTTTCTATATATTACATCTTCTTGGAAAAAGAAGTATTCAAGATACATTAAATGGAATGACCATGTTAGATTTTTTTTTTTTTTCTTTGTAATTTTGTCAAATATTAGATAGTATTTTTTTCTTTTTTGTTTTGACTGTGTTGTGGGTTTTCATTATCTTCTAAATCTTTTTGAAAGGTATTGCAATGAATGATTTTAAGTTAAAGTAGTTTCATTAACTAGATGTAGATTGAAGTATAATCGCACAAGTATAAAATTTGGTGTTTTTTTTATCTTATTTATATTATCTTAAATTCTTTTTGTTTTTTTAATCATTGATTATTACACATAATTATTCTCGTAAAGAACAATTTTTAAAATATATTTTTAAAATCTTTAGCTGTCATTTTTTTAAAATTAATTCACCCTCTTGATTGTATTTTGACCAATTATTACTTTGCATTTTATCGCTTGAGCATCTATACTGAAGTTTAAGCAATAATAAACGTGTTTATAATAATGACTCGTTCACTTAAATGTTATTTAAACAATATCAATCTATAAACAAATTTCATTTACGGATAACACAATAACTTCACTTCAATTTTAACAAATGTTATTTACTTCAAACTACCAATTCAAGCATCAATATAACTATAACACCTTCTTTTCAAAAATTATATTTGGAACTTTAAAAAATTATACACATGCTTATTATTATTATTATTATTATTATTATTATTATTATTATTATTATTATTATTATTATTATTATTATTATTATTATTATTATATATTACAGTATTAATGATGGTACTATATTATATTAAATGATATCACAGCATTGTCAAATTTCAACCTACATCCGTCAAATTAACTCAATCATCCATCTACATTGATTCTTTCTGTCTTGATATGCAAAAAGAAAATCCTTAAATAGGCTATACCTATTTCAGTGTAGTTTTCTTTAGAAATTTAATTGAATTATATATTATACATTTTTTTCACAAACAAATCTTTTTTTTTAAATTAAATAAATAAACTTCTTCAAACTTTATTTACATAAAAAAAATTATTACTATTCATATATCAGAATTTTAAAAAGTATGAATAGGTCTGTTTATGTAAATAAAGTTTAGAAGAATTTAACTGTGTAATATTCTTAAAAAATTCAAAAATTTACTACACATTATTATTTTTATTAATTATAATATAGGTAATTTACTTCTTTAATCTAACAATTCATTTGAATAGTCTCAAATAAAAGAGAGATGAAATAAAATTTACAAATGTATTTATTTATTTGAGAAGAAAGTGACATAAAAATAAACTTAAAAATTATCATTTATAACAATAATAAATTAATTAATTAAAATTGAGACAAAGTGAGTAATTATGTAATTTCCTACAGATTTTCAAAAATGAGGAATATCGAGCAAATTCAAGAAAAACAGCGAGTGTAATTTAATTTATATTGTAATTATATGAAACCAATTTTTTTATAGTTTAGATTTTCGTAATTCTTGAACAAGCAAACTACTATTTTGGACATTAAAGATATAATACTATATATCGTATGAATCTTCAAAGTTAAAAAAAATTAGAGATTTTTCTGAAATTCATCTAAGTGTATAAATTAGGCTATTTATTACTATTATTATTTTTGTAATATTTTTAAAAAAACTTAAACTAGTATAATTGATTAATTATATGTATAAATACTTATTCAATTTTTTAATTAAAAAACTGATTGATAATACTAAACATTTTTTAAGAAAAATCTTGAGTGCTTTAATTTTTGCTGTCTGTGTCATCACCACCAATTTTTTCAGTCATTATATTATCTTTTAGCAAACGCCGACAAAGATAATTAAAACATGATTAAGAAATAAATATAACGTATTTGTAATTATTTTTAAAAACTAAATATACTTTTAATCTCTTTAGTGAAATTTGATTGTGGTGCATATTTTTTTTTTTAAAAAGCTGGTTAAAATTCTTGTTAATTTTTTTTTGTTTACTTTCACGTATCTAAAATTTTAAATTATTATTTTTAATCTTTAATATTTATTTTAGGGTAAATAAATAAGTTTTATATTGATTTTTTAGAGATAACACATAATGTTATTATATTACAATAATGGTATATATTTTATTTAACTTATAAGCAATTAACTAATGTAAAAATAGTAAAAATTCAAAGTTTCGACTTCGAGTTTTAGAGAAATTAAGAAATAAAGATTTTCTTACAAAAAAAATTAAAAGCTGACTTAGTTTACAGGAATTAAAAATATCTTTAATTTTTTAATCCGTTTTTCATGATTTTTTTATTTTTTATTTTTTAAACCTGTACACTAAAATAATATATATAAAAAAGTGCATTAAGAACACTAATTATAGTCAATTTTGATGGAAATAATTTATAGTCAATTTTTCTCATGTTCAATTAGTGTTAGATTAGTTTGTGACCAAAACCTTATAGCATTAGTTAGCTATTTTCATGAATAGAAAAAAAATATACATGTTTTATAAAATTATCTAAAAAAATGTAGGAAAATAATTCAGTCTATAGTTAAAATATTTTTAAGAAACCAAAAATCCCTTTATTTAGTTTTTTTTTTAGTTGTGTAGGTGTAGTTTTAAGTTTTTTTGAAAAATCAAGACATGTAAAAACAAAAATTTACTTTAATTTAAATATTTATAAGTTTTCTGTTTTAACTTTTTTTTATTTCTATGTTGTATGTAAAATAATTAAAAAAAGGAGGGTGTAAATATAAAAAAAAAATATTTTTCCCTTTAAAACATTATAATTAAATAAAAGTATTTTTTTTAAGAGAAGTAACACTTAAAAAGAAACATATGGGCATTCTATTTGTGGTATAGAAGTTACAAAGTGTGCATAGTCTTTATTTATAATACTAATTTTTCTGACTTCAATAATCAATGAAGTATATTAAATTTTACTAGGCAAAGTACGTTAATTTTTTATTTTTGTGAAAGATAATCCATTGTTTTAGAACATTCTACAATTCATCCATTCTTATGCTTAATTAGTCTCTTTTTATGCATGAGAAAGCTTGAATTAAACAGAATTTTATAACTCAATTAAGTTTTAATTTTGAATATTAAATGGTTTTCAGATGGGGGAGTTGTAGTTCTGGTGTTGAAGCATTAATTAATTAAATAAATAAAACAGGGATGCATAAATTGAGTTAGGTGTCAGTTGCATCAGTAATCACCAAATTCAAATATAAAAATAAAAAATTATAACCAAATTATAAGCAGACGCGTGTGAAGTGTTGAATTTTCTGTCCAACCCCAACAATTAATTAGACTTGTCAATTTGGTAACGAAAGCTTTCCCATTTAAAAATAGTCATTGAAAATTCTTTCAAAATTTAAAACCTTTTCTCGATCAAATATTCAAAATTTAGCTTTATCATGGCCACGTGTTTTTATATGTTTTTGTTTGAAATTATTGATTCTTGTTTAAAATACATTGGTAGGGATGATAGGATGTTATGAGGTTCAGACACGCTTTTTAAATAATATCGAACACATGTATTGGACACTGGCACTCGTAAAACACGTATTGATGAAGTGTTTAATTCAAAAAATATTAGTTGAATTTCTAACAATGTTAATACGGTTCTACCACAATTTAAAAATGAGAAATATATTAATTTTCTAAAATTCAAATTTATTGTATAAATTTTTAATATGATTATAAAAATAAGGAACAAATTCCTTTGAACCAGACACAAAAAAAACATCTTTCTACCAAACAAAAATTGAAACATATTTGTTTACATAAATTTTTATTGTCAATTTATATAATTCCTAATTATGTAATATATAAATTTGTATCCTTGTGTCATACATTTTATAGATTATACGTATCTTTGTGTCCGTATCCGTATCGTATCAGTATCCGTGTCTATGCTATATGTGATTCTTTGTTTTTTTTTTTTTTTTATGTAACGAAAAATGTTTTTGTAATAAATAATTTTTCTTAAGAAAATCTAAAAGTTTTTTAAAAATATATTAATTTTCTAAAATTCAAATTTATTGTATAAATTTTTAATATGATTATAAAAATAAGGAACAAATTCCTTTGAACCAGACACAAAAAAAACATCT
>Ga0123342_1002956_pt1 | contig 27859 bp, 23 predicted proteins | sample Turbeawhitnodule_FD_89960 | JGI IMG/M metagenome (GOLD analysis project Ga0123342, IMG submission 89960) | Root nodule microbial communities of legume samples collected from Mexico - Turtle bean Mexico white nodule | ecosystem: Host-associated > Plants > Roots > Nodule | place: Mexico: Nepantla... | reverse complement strand
GAATTTATTCAAAGATGTAGTTTGTTATCAAATCTTAACAAACTCTTAAATTGCATTAAAAGATTGGTGAAAGCATTTAATGACTGGAGCGTAAGCAGTTAAAACATTTAAAGCTCAGTCAAACAGAAAACAATTTTTCTGTTATGGTCCCAAAACAAACAATCGGTTGTTTCCTCGAATCAATCGGTTGTTTTGGTACTTAACAGTTCAACCATTTTAAAAACAGTTTTCAATGTTTTTCTCAAAGTACCTAAGTACAAACAATCGGTTGTTTCGACAAAACAATCGATTGTTTTAACTTAGTTTGAAAACATTTTACTTTCACAAAGATTGAGATGCTTATGCTTTAGATTTAATCAAATGGTGGATTACAAAACTCAAACTACCCCAGAACTAAGCTAAACCAGCACAGCAACACCAAGCACAGCAGAGGCTTCAACATTCTTCAAAGGATTTGGATTCTTCAAAGCTTGAACACCACTTGGTTCAACAATGATGAATTTCATGCTTATTAGTTCTAATGCTCTTGATAATTTGTGAAGTGAATCTCTGCTTACCGTGTGTTTTTTGAAAAATAGGATACCACATAAGAAAACTAGTAAAACACCCTATGAGTTGTGGAAAGGTTATCAACCTAATCTGAAATATCTAAGAGTGTAGGGGTGTTTAGCTAAAGTGATGTTACCTGATCCTAAGAAAAGGAAAATAGGCTCTAAAACATCTAATTGCATGTTCTTAGGATATGCAGAATATAGTGTTGCCTATAGGTTTCTAGTTCTTAATAGTGATATAATTGAATGTAACAATATAGTAGAGACGAAAAATGTTGAGTTCTTTGAACATATCATTCCTCTAAAGAGTAGTGGTACATCTGAACAACCTATAGATAGTGTTAGTGATGCCATGAGTGAAGATGTTAGAAGAAGTAAAACACATAGAAAGGAAACCTCTTTTAGAGATTAATTTTACACTTATCTAGTTGAAAATGATCCACTAAGTTTTGTAGAAGCTACAAGTGCTCCTGATGCTAAACATTGGGATAAAACTATTAGGATTGAGCTTCTTGATTCAATTAAGAAAAATAATATGTGGACCTTAGTAGATCTGCCTAAAGGAGCAAAACCCATTGTTTGTAAGTAGATCTTTAAGAAGAAGTATCATCCTAATGGATCCATAGAGAAATATAAGGCAAGATTATTTGCTAAAGGTTTTACTAAAAAACATAACATATATTACTTTGATATTTTTGCCCCTGTTACTAGGATTTCCTCTATCCGTGTGATGCTAGCCTTAGCATTTATCCATAAGTTAGTAATTCACCAAATGGATGTTAAAACAACCTTTTTGAATGGTGAACTAGAAGAGGAAATTTATATGACTTAACGTGAAGGATGTGTAGTTCCAGGTAAAAGGAAAAAGTATGCAAGCTTTTAAAATCTTTGTATGGTTTGAAACAAGCACCAAAATAATGGCATGAAAAACTTGATAATGTCTTACTTTGTGAAGGTTTTCCTATCAATGATGCTGATAAATATGTGTATTCTAGATTTGAAAATGGTGAATATGTCATTATATGTGAATGACAAGCTAATTTTTGGGACATGTAATGATATTGTTTTTAAAACAAAACTATTTCTTGGATCTAAGTTCGAGATGAAAGACATGAGTGAAGCAAGTGTGATTTTAGGAGTTAAAATTATAAGGAAGGGAGATAGTACATTACTATTCCAAGAAAAATATACCGAGAAACTTCTTAAGAAGGTTGGTTACTATGACTTTAAGTCAATAAGAACCCCTTATGATGCTAACTCTAAATTAAAGAAGAACAAAAGAGAATCTATTTCTCAAATTCAGTATGCCCAAATAATTGGGAGATTATTGCATTTAATGAGCTTTTCTAGACCAGATATTGCTTATGCAGTAGGTAGACTGAGTAGATATACTCAATGTCCTAGTCAGAATCATTGGGATGCACTTGCGAGACTCATGAAATACTTTAGAGGTACAATGGATTATGTCATTGAATATAGTGGATTTCTCGCTATGCTAGAAGGATACATTGATGCTAACTGGATCTCTGATTCAAATGAGATAAAATCCACTGGTGGTTATGTATTTACACTTGGGGGTGGTGCAGTTACATGGAGATCAGCCAGACAAACTATTATTGCAAGATCAACAATAGAATGAGTTTGTTGCTCTCGAGATGGCTGGTAGTGAAGCTAAGTAGTTGAAAAACTTCTTAGCAAACATTCTGTTAGGAATGAAACGAACTCCATCTGTATCAATGCATTGTGATTGCCAATCGGCAATAGCTACAGCTAAAAATAAAACTTACAATGGAAAGAACAAACATATACAATTGAGACATAATTTAGTAAAGCAATTGCTAAATAGTGGAACAACTTCTATTGATTATGTCAAGTCATAACGAAATTTGACAGATCCTCTAACAAAACCCTTAGGGAGAAAACTGATTTTAGAAACATCGAGGGGAATGAGACTTAAGTCACCTGCAAACAAACAAATGATGGAAACTCAACCTTTGTGATTGGAGATCCCATGAATAAGGTTCATATGGGTAAAAACAAGTCACTTGTTAGTTCTACTAGCATTAATATTGATTTAAAATCAATTTTGTCCATTCCTATAGTGTGTGTGAAAGTGCTAGATACTGCATTATCAAGAGGATAAACTTTGTGGTTAAAATTATGAGGTAAAAGAGTTTTAACGATTTACAAAGTTTTAATGATTTTTCATATCCCTTATGAGTGGTGTATGATTTGCAGCATACACTTGATGGAATCACCTATATGAGTGTCAAGTGGGGTCACTTGCATGAGATCTTGGAGAGATCTCTATAGCACTCATGAGTATCGGGCACGCACATGACCTAGTAAACACAACACAATGATAACAACAAGTATTGTGGGGGTGTATTATGATTGATAAACCTCTAACACATACTAAGTGTCTTGGTTCATATAACTTGCTATACCGACTACACTATGTGTTAAGTTCATCAATCTAAGACCGATTCATATAGCTTGCTATACCAGCTCTGATGCATTACATCTTAGATAAACCCATAATTTTCTTCTTTCTTTCTTTGTCTCTATGTTTTATCTTTTGCAATATGTGGGAGATTGTTGTAAATCGAACCTCAAACGGTACAATAAAGATATTGCAAAAGAGGGTTGTGAACCCTAGAACCTCAAACACTTCCCTTCTTTCTCGGGCGGTTCGGAGAATGTTGCAAAGTCTCATTTGAATGGATCCTCCTTTCCCACAGGTTTTCCTCCATCACCGATGGTTGCTCCGTTTCCAACGGCCATGACCATGGAATGGTGCCACTCAACTACGACTTCGCGGCAATTGTGGTTTCTCCATCTATAAATACTGCATCCCTTTACTCCGAAAATACATCACTCACTCATGCTTCTTCTCTTCTTCATCTTCCTCATCTCATTCACGTTTTCATCTTCCTCTCTTTCTCTCTCTTCACTCATATTATTTTCTTTTACTTTATAATTATTTTTCTGGGGTTTATTGGGTTCTTACTCTTTTAATGGTAGTTCCAATCCTCTGAAATTTCCAAAAAATTCTTGTTATATCCTGTGGGACTTACACAATACGCTGCAAATAAATTCTTATGGACAGTGATCACTCACATCTTGAAAAAATCAACTTTCTTCGTGTTTTAAAACCTTATTTACTACATTATAATCAAGGTTGTTTTCTCAACGAAGAAAGCACATGACAACTTTGTATATAAAAAAAACTCAATAAAGCTATTGACTTAAATTTTTTTTGACCTTTGATCAAGTTATTGAAATTGATTGAAATTTTTATGTAAATTTGTTCACGCTCATTTTTTATTAAATTTCTTTATTGTTGTCTCCTTCAAACAAGCTAACGCTAAGCTTCTAAAGTTTTTTTTTATAAAACATAATTCAATCCACTTATTATGCTCTTTTTTTTTTACAAAAAAGTATAATAGAAATATTGAATAGATTAACTAGTAAAACCGTTTTATTTGGTTAGGTTGAAATATAATATAATTAAGTTGATCTCTTATACGTAGAGACAGTGAAATTGAACATAATATGTAAAACTCTTGAATTAAATGCGATATGAAGTTCACCTGAATAAGTAATTGTGAATGATTGACAAAATATCTCCCATGTTCGAAAACCACCACTTTGACGTATCTTAAAATTGGTGAACTACTACTAGTCGATGTCCCACCTATCTTCTTTGAATTTATACAAGCATTAAATAGAGACACCGTTAGGAAAATTACCCTACTTTCAAATCATCTCTGCCTCAAGTTAATTCCGGCAACATGACAGTTACAACTTAATGTATCCATGTACATCATCCACTCTCTTCTATGGGCCCCCAAAATCCTACGGGTATGGGTTTTCTTTTGTCTTGTCACAGCCCACACTTTGCTTCTAACATTTATAAAATACAAAATATCTTAAGACTTCTCCATTTTTATATTTCTCCACGAGACTGAATAAAACGAATAAAACAACTAAAACAGACGCTTTATCTTGTCACATGAAATGTTCATTGTGCCCACAACGCAATAACAAAAGATGAAGGGTTTTGTTTTGGTACCAACTTGACACCACTATAATTCTCTCTATGTTCATTCATCATTCTCACCACTTCTTATATACTTGCATTTCATATGTATTTCTAATTTTTTATTCATAAAAGTGAAAATAAGTCTACTCTTATATAAAGTATTTACGGATAATTCGGTAATGATGTGATAATAGATAATCTAATTTGAATTAATTTAATTTTATAAAGGTTTATCCTATTTATATAAGTAATTTCAAATAATAAATGGAATGTAAAATGTTTCAACTTTTCATATAATCTCCTACCCACTCCCACTGTCAGTAACATATGGAGCGATGGTGTGGATTCCGCAACCACACAAACCTTATCTATGAATGGCTCGCTGCGATTTGGTCAATTTTAATAATCAATGTCTTAATTATTCTCTTGCTGATGATTCCAAAGATGATAATTTGTAAGTTCTTAATAATACTTTTTATCAAAATCTGGCTATATTCATATAAAATAGTTCCAAAATTTTCTACTAATCTTCCTATTTTTTGTGATGAGGCGTTTGAGTTAATGATCATGATAGTACCAATACTCAAAATACACAAATAACATAGTTGCATTAGCTTTTTTTTGTTGTTGAAGAAATGTTATTTTAAAATGCTAAATTAATTTTATACAGCTGAGTTCTGTTTAAATATATAAGCAAATTTAGATTGGCTATATTAAGTAACCATAATTTTAATTATATTGAAATAAAAGGGGTGTCATGAGCTGTAAATGATTATTATTACTTACAAAAGAACAAGTTGCTTTTGATGACCAAAACGTAAAACCGTCCAAAGAAATATTCAAGGTACACAGATGGGTTTTATTTACATTCTTAATTAGCTGTCACACATTTTTTTTTCTAAACAAATGCTTCACTAAAATGAAATTGAAATGTAATTTCATAATTTTTTAATAAGATCATGGCATCATTTCATGCTAGATAACAAATAACTTTTCATAATTGCATCAACCATCCCTTTTTAACTTTGAAAATGACGTAATTAGGTCTTATCTCAAATAATGCACTCTCAAATTCCATTATATCCTTCCGAACAAGCTTTTTCATACTAATTTTAAAAATAAAATTGACGTTTTACAAGTTAAAATTAAATAATATAAAAGTTTAACATAAAAATTTATAATTTCAATTTTATTATTTTTTCCATAAATTTCCTCTAAATTTGTTCTGATAATGGTATATTGAAGAAAAAAGGTGCGAGCCGGACACAAAGCGTGAATAGGTGGGGTTTCCACGTGGCCCATTCCTGCGAATATAACGCACTCTCCACACGGAATACATTACGGCGTCGTTTTATTCGTTTGTTGGTTAATTTCATCAATCTCTGACACCAACCTCGTCTCTCTTACTTTTATGTCTAACACGCTCTTTATGATCGCGTGAGTCCCACTCTTTCAATTCTCAACAAACAATGAGGAAGTAGCCGTTGCAGGAGTCCACGTGACATGTTGTTTGGATTGGAGTCCACATGCTGCTGAGCTTATTTGATCTTTCTAACTATTACCAATCATTTTCACAAAATCACATACATTGTTAATTATTAATATTTAGCAATATTTTGCACAAAATCTCACATAAATAAATAACAGTAGCAAATAAAATAAAACTATGACAGTGGTGCACGGGGTGTAAGAAATAGAATGAGTTGAGATAGATGATTCAGTGTTGTGTTGTTCGCCTGTTACGTAACAAGTAAGCTCCAACACAGTCTTTTATTACCCTCCCCTCTCTCTCTCTCTCTCTCTCTCTCTCTCTCTCTCTCTCTCTCTCTCTTTTTCTCTCTCCTTCTGGCTCTTTCCATGGAAACCAATCTGAATGTCAGTGATCTCCTTAGATAATTGGTGTGTTTGGTAGGAAAGGGTTTCAAAGTGACGTGTCTTCTAAGGAGGTTTCACTGCACGGCGGTGGCGGAATCTTCTTGCTTCGTTCCCTCTCGAAGATATCCGAATACCATTTGATTCAACTTTGGATCTTCTTCTCTGATTTCCTTTCATTGGTGGGTTAAAACTCACTTGGGGTTTTCCCTGACCCAACTCTGTCTCTGCAATAACCGCAAACTATGACCTTTATTTTATTTTCTATTTCCTGAAAAAAAAGGCTTTTGTATATTTGTTTCTCCGTTTTAGCCCAAGAGGAGTTAAATCTGTTGTTGTAGTAAAGGAAAGTTTGATAAATTTCTTTGCTTTTGGGTGTCTATAGTTAAGGGTAGATCAGAGAATGGTAAGAAAGCTCAAACAAAGACGAGGAATTGGTTATAAGTAATTTGTGTGAATTTTATGGAGAGAAAAAAAAAGTTTCTTCTTGCTAACTTTGCTTGTGTCGATATCCACATTAAAATGAATTTCGACACGATTTTACTAAATTATCTGTTTTTTTTAATCTACCCTTGTTAGTTACTCTTTTCTTTTGATTGTTTTACAGGTGCATACAGTGTGTTCTGTCTAGACTTTCTAGAGGGCAAAGAAAATGGCTACACTTGAAGATATTGGGGTTGCGGCTGGGTTGAACATTTTGAGTGCTTTTATTTTCTTTGTGGCATTTGCTATTCTGAGGCTTCAACCTTTCAATGATCGTGTGTACTTCCCAAAATGGTACCTGAAGGGTCTAAGAACAGATCCTGTGCATGGAGGAGCGTTTGTGCGCAAGTTTGTGAATTTAGACTGGAGATCATATATTAGGTTTTTGAATTGGATGCCAGCTGCACTTAGAATGCCGGAGCCTGAACTTATTGACCATGCTGGATTGGACTCTGCTGTTTACTTGAGGATTTACTTGATAGGGTATGGATGAACAATGAGTGAATACCACATCTGCTGAGGAGAACATGATCCTAATGTTCTATGTTTCTGTTATGCAGACTTAAAATCTTTGTTCCTATAGCATTCCTGGCATGGGCAGTTCTTGTTCCTGTCAATTCCACAAGTACCGGGCTAGAAGGGGCAAAACTGGACAACATAACTTCCAGCGACATTGATAAACTCTCGATTTCAAATGTTCATAGTGAATCTCAAAGGTTTTATAACCATCATCCTGTGCTATTACTGTTTTGCACTTTTGCTGCTGTATCTTCATGCTATTTAGTAAATTAGTTTCTAATCCAGAGCACTACCTGCCTGCACTTAAAGATGCATTGTTGATCAAATATATATGCTTTATCAATGTTGAGGATTTAGGTCTATTGTTCAACTTTTGCCTCTGCATCTTCATGTTATTTAGGATTAGTTTATAATCCAAAGTACTAGCTGCATATAAAGATGTATTGCTGACCAAAATATATATAGTTTAACTATGTTGAGGCTTTATATCTAGTGTTCAACTTGGTGCAACCCTAATATACAATGGAAATCTTAACTCTTCTACGTCTTTTCACTAGATTCCGTGATTATATCTTAATTATTTTTGTTCTCTCAGAATCTTTATCATTATTTCTTCTCTTCTCCTAATTCTGTGATTAAATCATACTTTCTCTGCCTTCTCATGAGAATCCTTATCATTACATTTTAGATAAGATAACTTGCTTCTCCATTTCAATTATCAGCATTTCATTTTTGTATGCATAATCTCACTTGTTAAAAGTTATGAAGTTACTGTTATGGTGGTCCATGTCAATCTATGGTTGTATACTTATTATACAATTTTTTTTTTTAAATTGCTATTGCTATTATGACTGTGTGCTCTACTAAAGTTTTGTACTCTTCCTCAGGTTTTGGGCACATATTGTTGTTGCTTATGCATTTACCTTTTGGACATGCTATATTTTAAAAAGGGAGTATGAAAAAGTTGCCGCAATGAGATTGCAATTTCTTGCTGCAGAAAAACGCCGTCCTGATCAATTTACGGTAAATTTGATTTTTCCCATTTTAACAAGGAACTTTTCTTTGTATTATTGTTGCATATTTTGGTTATGTTTTTGTCTACCACACTCACTTTTTTTGAGTTTGGGCAGCTTTGAGATTGAGACCAAGCAATGAAACTTTGATGTTTTTGTGTTTGAGGTAGTATGCTACTTGGTCATTTTTTCTAGGCTGACCTTGATCATATACAGCATGATCTTCTTTACTTTACGACTCTGTAGATTACTAGTGAGGAGTGGCTGGTCATAGGCCAGCATATTAACATACTAGCTATCTATGGAAGGTGTATAAAAGGGGTATAAAAGCATATTAATATGGAGTGATGACTGTTATACTGCTTTTGAAAGAGCTGTCTAATCTGTCATCATTTTTCTCTTTAACAAGTTTTGGGAAATTGTAGTCATGGACCGAACTGTTACACCAGTTACATGTTGGCATTTAGATATGTGAGAGATATTTGATCAATTATATTTTTTTTTTATAAAAGCTTTCATGTCAGGCAAACTGATCAATTATATTTTGCTTATTGATTTTTTTTTTCCTTTAGGTGCTCATTAAAAACATTCCACCAGATCCTGATGAATCTGTAAGTGAGCTTGTGGAGCATTTTTTTCTGGTCAATCATCCAGATAACTATCTTACTCACCAGGTTGGTTCCACCTACTGTACTGCCACAATTTTTGTTCTAACTTAAGAATTTAAGATGCATTGAGCGATGATTTATAATTTGAAAGTCTCATCTTTTAATGCAATATTAAATTTGTTAATGATCTCATTGTTTCTTAAATGATGTATATGAAACATTGAGTACTCATTAACTAGATAGATCTATTAGGAAAAATGTAATTTTAACCTTGCATTTGAGACTGAGGGGAAAATAGTTTGTTTAAGCTTATTTTTTGTGACATTATCGCAGGTTGTTTATAATGCAAACAAACTATCAAAGTTGGTTAAAAAGAAGAAGAAGTTGCAGAATTGGCTTGTATATTACCAAAACAAACTTGAAAGAACCTCAGAAAGACCTCAAGTAAAGGTATTTAATTTTAATCTGACATGCATTCAGAAGTTTGTCATAACTATTTTTCAGATTTACTACAATCTTCCTCTCTTATTTTTTTACTAGACTGGTTTCCTTGGTCTTTGCGGAATGAAAGTAGATGCTATTGATCATCACAACACTGAAATTGACAGATTGTCAAAGGAAGTAAGTACCATTTGTTTTCTTTTAGGAGTTTTTATCACTGCATGAAAATATTTTTTAATATGAACTCATCGTGCAAATAATATATTGAACAAATTTTGCAAATAATTCTTACACGGGAATGAAATGTTTGGAAACAGACATGATATGCCATTTTTTGTTGTCTTTCTTCTTTATTACATGCATGGGTATTATTCTGCTTTCAAGGTGTTATTTGTTCATATAAATGACTCTGAATTCTTGCCTTCACTTATTATTGCAATTAGACAATTTTCTGATTTTTTCACTAGAACTTTGTGCAACTAAAATTTGGGAGGATTTAAACAGATACTGAAGTTGTTTAACACAATTTTCCTTAGGATATAATATCTGCAGATTTAATATCCCTTATTATGATTTCATAAATTTTGTTTCCCGTGATGATTGCAATGAATCAAATTTATTGTCTTCCACAGATAGCTTTAGAGAGAGATACGGTCACCAATGATTCCAACTCTGTCATACCTGCTGCATTTGTTTCGTTTAAATCACGATGGGGTGCTGCAGTTTGTGCACAAACCCAACAAACCAGAAATCCAACACTGTGGTTGAGTGAGTGGGCTCCAGAGCCACGAGACGTCTATTGGTCAAACTTGTCGATTCCTTATGTTTCCCTCAGTATTAGAAGGTTGATCATTGCTGTTGCATTCTTTTTTCTCACCTTCTTTTTCATGATCCCAATTGCAATTGTACAAAGTCTTGCAAGTATTGACGGAATCCAGAAAAGAGCGCCATGGTTGGATCCTATTATTAATGTGTAAGTCTGATCTCACAGTTGTACCTCTGAAGATATAATTCCATCGCATGCATCCCTAGAGGTTACTTATTTGAATTTACTTTATTGTGCAGTCCTTTCATTAAGTCATTCATTCAAGGTTTTCTACCTGGTATTGCATTGAAGCTTTTTCTCATCTTTTTGCCAACAATATTGATGATCATGTCAAAGTTTGAAGGCTTTGGATCTATTTCATCTCTGGAGAGGAGATCAGCTTCTAGATACTATCTTTTCAATCTTGTTAATATATTTCTTGGGAACATACTTACCGGAACAGCATTTGAACAGCTGGACACTTTCATTCACCAACCTGCCAATGAGTAAGTCATTCAAGATACAAGCGTCTCTTTCCCCTTTTGAAAATATTTACTCCTTCTGATTCTTAATACAAGACTTTTAAAATAATCATACATACAAATGAAAGTAATTAATTTAGGGTGTGCTTTTTTTAAATATTACCAATGTACACCAAATTAATCTTCATTATTAATGACTTAAAATTTCTTCTCACTATTCGTTCATTCAGAAAAGAAATCCTCATAATATTTATAATAAGAGTAGCGAAGGAAAATAAATCTAAAGTTTTATGAAAATTATAAGGCATTATAAAAAAGGAAACAAATCTAAAGTTGTATAGAAATTATAAAATACCTTATAAAAAGAACCAACGATTTCTTTTAAAATGGCCCTTATAAGGACAGGAGGGGGTACATTTTTGTCATGATATTTCCTTTGTTTGATTTCTTACATATGTTCTACAGAACCAAATTCTGGGTATGTAAATTTGTAGTACTTGTACTTGTGGTGCTCAACTATTACATCATGCTATTGTAACATATACAGCAAGAGGAAAGATATTCTACTTTTGGATATACTTTTTAATTTGCTATTTGAGAACCTTGATGTTGGTGCTGGTGCTCTTAACCGATAAATATGGTTCCACCCATTGCTCCAAGATCTTGTCTTAATTTACGCCATGTCGATATGATAAAAAATCTTTGTATATTCATGTCAGATATCCTATAACAATCGGCACTGCAATTCCTTTGAAAGCAAGTTTCTTCATCACCTATATAATGGTTGATGGATGGTCTGGTATAGCTGCGGAGGTTTTGATGTTGAAACCGCTAATCATATATCACTTGAAGAATTTTTTCTTGGTGAAGACTGAAAAGGATAGGGAGGAAGCTATGGATCCTGGGAGTATTGGTTTCAACACAGGAGAACCTCGAATACAGTTGTACTTTTTGCTGGGTTTAGTCTATGCTGCAGTGACACCTACTGTTCTTCCTTTCATAATAGTTTTCTTCGGGCTGGCCTATGTTGTGTTCCGTCATCAGGTAGTTTAGTGACCAAGAATTGTATTGTACATGTGACGATTGTGTAATTTGAGTTTCTTGCCATGCATACATATAAGTGAAACACCTTTTTTTCCAATTGCAGATAATCAATGTTTATAATCAAGAGTACGAGAGTGGTGCAGCATTCTGGCCTGATGTCCACTTTCGTATCATTCTTGCGCTGATAGTGTCACAGATAGTTCTGATGGGACTCCTGACCACCAAAAAGGCTGCTTCATCAACTCCATTTCTCATTGTACTCCCAATACTTACGATATGGTTCCATAGATACTGCAAAGGCCGCTTTGAATCTGCATTTGTTAAATATCCCTTGCAGGTACGTCAATTAATCATTCTCAGGGCTAATAAAATGATGCTCCCTTTTAGTACTTTTAATGCTAAAGTTTATCATTTCGCATGGTTCTGCATTCCTATCACTCATCTTACCCATAAACACGTTTTCTCTGTCATGAAATTCTTATGTTGCTCGTTTGTAAATATGTGAACAGGAAGCAATGATGAAAGACACATTGGAACGAGCCACAGAACCTAACCTGAACTTGAAAGCTTACCTTCAGAATGCCTATGTCCATCCAGTTTTCAAGGCCAGCCTCGGTGAGGACGATGACGAAGACGAAGAGGCTATCAGTCTGAAGTGGGAAACTGAGAGTATTGTGCCCACAAAACGGCAATCAAGAAAGAACACACCATTGCCTAGCAGAATTAGTGGTGCATCATCTCCTTCTCTTCCTGATGGCAGTCGAAATCGGCCAGAGCCATAAATCATGGACCAAGGAATGATATCATCGTTGTTGGAGCTACCACAACACTATGTGCATATCGATTGACACGTGATTCCAGCATAAACCAAGAAAGCTGAGGGGTAACAAGCTAGTGTTGGACTTTGTGATCGGCACGAACGAAGTTTAAAGGTAGAGAGATTCTTTGATAATATTTTGGATTTTGTTAATAGAGAATTTGTTCCTATGATGTAGAATGGTAGTTATACTTTCAAATATGTATCACCTTGGAATGCTGTAAATTATCCAAAAACTCATCATGGTTTAAGATTCTGTGAATAATCTTCTCCCTTTTACCTTTGAATTTTCTTCTACTTCTGCACATCTTTAACACTCAATCCCTTCCTTCCTTCCTTTCTACTAAGTTTCTTCAATTTGATAGAATGGGTTCAACTTGATCCCTTCTTCAAAATATCATATTTTTTCATTCAATCCTAGGGGTTTTAAATTGTCCCCATTTAACAATTATTTTATTAAATTTTACAAAAAAATTATAAAATAAAAAGTTGTTAGCGACTGTTAGCTATCGTAACGATGACAATATTATTTGTATTATATTATTATAGAATATTATACTATTAAGTTTATCATAATTATATGCTCTATAATATTAAATGTAGAAAATTAATTTATATAATAATATTCAAACTTAATTAGGTATATCACTTGATCTTACAAGATCGGGTTCCTCCTAGGGTGAGTCCTACTGTATTTGTCTTTCAGCTTTCACGACCTCCAGGCATGGTGGTTTTCGGTTGGTTCTTCCTTTCTCCGAGATGAGTGGGGGAACCTGCAAAGACACTCCAATAATCAAGTTAGTTTGAGTAGAAAGTGTAGGTGAGTTGAGAGTAAAAAATTACCTTGCCTCTGGTATTTATACCTTTTGGATGGACCCCAACTATCATGGGCCTACTCGTGGGTCCATAAGAAGGCTCAATCATACCTAAATCTTGATTTACCACTGACTTGGCTTAATTACAGTTAATTGTGAATTTACTGGTTGTGTTTGGATAAAGGGGGTCACTTGGCCTTATCGGCCATTCGCCTATATCAGCATTCTCAACTATTCGGTAGTACATTTGTCCCCCAGACTCAAGTGGAGTGATTTGAGTGTAACGTAGAGTTTGTAAAAAAGAAAAATTGTTTTATCTTTGGTTGGATGTTCCTCCCTCCCGGGTCATATATCCCCAAACCTTAGTAAAGGAACTCTATCTAGGGTCTTATATAGCAAAGACACCAGGAAGTCGCTTACTTCGTGTGATTGGCCTCTCCATATGAACATTATGTCGTGTGATTGCGCATATACACCGGAAGCATATTGAAGTGTTCGAGGCACGTGGATGCAACATGCTGTCAGAAAGCGCAAAGTCGTGTGATCTGGGTAATTGATGTCGAGTTGATCCAATGGTGGAGATCAAGCGAGACGGTTCGTATTCGCCCATTCCTCCACCTATAAATAGGGGTTGTGGTGGGTTCCATCCTTCATGTGTTAACCGTGAACTTGCTTAGAGAATCTGAAAGTCGAGTGTGTCTTCCTTATAATTTGTGTGTATCAGTTAAAGAGTCTTCTGATGTAACCATGTCTTCTCTTTCCGTCACTACTTTATTTTCATCTATGTTAGGGGGTCCGAGTAGGGGAAGGCCCATGGAAATAGATGGTAGTTATAGTGATATCGAGAGCACTGAGAAGTCCTCTCAGGTTGTCGATCCTTTAAGTAGAAATAACTTAGAGCCAGCCATATGTCTTCTTCCCTAAGTGCATACAGGGGGAGGAAACTCGAGAGGCTGACTATGTATGGGTAGACAATGAGGTTTGAGAGGTTTTTTCTAAGTACCAAGAAGCATCCATGCTTCAAGCTTTTGCCAAGAGTGTAGATATCGTTTTAGAGGGTTTGTCGAATGGTGCATTAGCATTACATTGGTGTAGGGAGTATGAAACCATTTGCCTCGGTAAGGGAAGATAACCCACAGATTTTTTTCTATTTTTATTCTTGTTTGATCTCAAACATTCATGTTTACTTTCCTTTTGATAAATTCACCATGGAGGTGTTGCGTATCTTAAACGTAGCTCCTACTCAGTTACATCCGAATAACTGAGTTGCGCTTCAGGCTTTCCGGTTGCTCTATGAGGTGCTAAGTCTTAAGCCCACCCTTAGGTCATTTTTGCATTTTTTCGGCACGAGGCCGGGAGACCGGATAAGTTGGGTATCCTTAGTCGGCCTTGCTCCTTTTACTTCTTATAAGAACATCAAGGGAAGTTTCTTCAAGGTCGTGATTGAGGAGGGAGGCCGAGAGTTTTTCTTTGATGGCGAGACTTCCAGGTTACCCTTCTATTGGAAAAAGGATTTGGCACATTAACATATGTGGTCGAGGTCCCTGATGACCGAGGACGACTTGGAAGTACTGTTAGTCTTGGACGGGTTTCCCTGCAAAATCCCAACTCGGCCTCTCGTTCGTGCCTACTTGTCCCCTAAAAAAATCATTGATGTTGACAGTATGTCATTTTACTTGTCTCAACTTATTTCTATCTAATGTTGGCTTAAGGCTCTTGTCGTGTGTAGGGATAATGGCGGGCATGGCACTGACAGACGACAACAAAGACTACTTTCGAGAGTTGTGCCTAAAAAGGCAAGCACAAAGGGTTCAGAGGGATAAGATAGGTGTTGGATCCTCCACACATGTCGTCGAAGCTGTCATTCCAATAATCGTGGTGTCGGCATCAGAGAGCAACCGTCCTCCCATGAATCCAAAGAAAAGGACGAAGAAAGACCATGAGAAGGATCATGGTCGTTATTCTCGGTGCCACGGAGAGCGCTCTTCTTCAGGAAAGTCTCCAAGGAGAGACCACATGGTCTGGGGGTCGAGCTCGACTGACCCTGATTTCTTGGGTCATCTACAAGTGGTCGAGCGGGTGACAATTACACTGAACCCCTACGAGCAAGGCGCCCACCTATCAGCTCGGCCTTCCCAAATCCATTATGCGTTCATGGAGTTGTGCTCACAGACCCTGGTACTCGACAAACGTATGGCTTCTGACTTGATGAAGAAAGATAAAAATGTGGTTGAGTTGGATAGTTTGCGCGCACAGTTGGAGGAGTCGACCACCAACCTCCAGTCGGCCTTAGTGAAAACAATAATCTCTTGGATAAGAATCAAAACCTAGAAGCCAAGATTAATCATTGGAAGAACTTGTGCGCCGATGTCGAGAGGGTGGGTAAAGAGTTGGTCGTGAAGGCGGATGCACACATTTGATGTCTTAAAGAGAACCTTTCAGATGTGACCCTTTCAAACTACCGGTCTGAAGAGAAGGTAGAGAAGTTGCTAAAGGACCTGGAGATCGTCAGGATAACGTTTTGGACCAGTATGAAGTCGGCTTCCGAAAGGCTCTTCAACAAGCGACCTTCTTCTACAACATTCCCTTGGACGAGGGAAAGTTCGATGTCGACAAGGACTTCTACCAGGGTCAACTTGTGCCCATTGAAGAACTTGCAAGCGGTCGAGAAGTCGTGTCGACTCCGCCAGGGACTTCGGGTGCTGAGAGGATAGACATCGATTCTTAGGCATTTTTGTTCCTTTTTGACTGGGCACGCATATTTAATCTTTTGTAAACGTGTGCCCTATTTTGTATAAATTGATTGCCTGCCGACCTTTAATGAATTTAACTTAACTTTTGACGTAATTTTTTCCTTTTCATTTTTCTTACTTTTGCTTTCCTTTCTTATTCGGCTCTTAGCTAGGTAAATTCTTCCTTGACCGAGAGGTTTCTTTATCGCACTCTCGGCAGGGATTCACTTAGGTGAATTCTTCCTTGGTCGAGAGATTCTTTAACGCGCTCTCGGCAGAGATTCACTTAGGTGAATTCTTCCTTGGTTGATAGGTTTCTTTAACGCGCTCTTGTCAAGGATTCACTTAGGTGAATTCTTCCTTAACCGAGAGGTTTCTTTAACGTGCTCTTGGCAGGGATTCATTTAGTTGAATTCTTCCTTGGCCGAGAGGTTTCTTTAACGCTCTCTCGGCAGAGATTTTCTTAAATAAATTCTTCCTTGGCCGAGAGGTTTCTTTAACGCTCTCTCGGCAGAGATTTTCTTAAATAAATTCTTCCTTGGCCGAGAGGTTTCTTTAACGTGCTCTCGGTAGGGATTTACTTAGGTGAATTCTTCCTTGGCCGAGAGGTTTCTTTAACGCACTCTCGGCAGGGATTCACCTAGGTGAATTCTTCCTTGACTGAGAAGTTCTTTGACGTGTTGTCGGTAGTGATTATATAGCTGACAAGTCTGCTTTCATTCATTTTGATGACTCGTTAAAACCTGAAGTAGCCAAAAGCCTTTTTGGGGAAAATGATTGATAGTAGGAAATAGTACATATGTAATTTACATAAGATAAAATACATTTTCAAGTGGTGTGCATTCCAGGTCCTTAGCACCTCCCGGCCATCGAACTGTTGCAAGCGGTATGCCCCATGGTGTAGGCTTTCCTTCACTTTAAACAGTTCTTCCCAATTTGAACTGAACTTGCCTTCAGCTAAAGTCTTGCGAGCTTCTCCCCTCATCCTCCATACTAGGTCGCCTTCTTGGAACGCCCGTGGCTTAGTCTACAGGTTATATCTCCTGGACGCCCTTTGCTTACACGCCTATTCTCGTATCTTTGCTTTGTCACGAAACTCCTGCAATAAATCCAGTTCGATCTACAAGAATTCATCATTAAAGCTTGAGGTTGTTAAGTTCACGCCGGATTGTCGGCTTTCTGACCTCAACGGGTAACATGGCATCTGTTTTGTAGGTAAGGTTATACGAAATTTCCCCTGTAGTCGAGTGCGAGGTGCACCTATAAGCCTAGAGGACTTCGACAAGCTCTTATGTCCACCTTCCCTTTCCATTGCCTAATCTCTACTTTAACTCGGTCATAATGATTTTGTTTGCAGACTCGACGTGTTCGTTAGTATGTGGGTGTTCTACTAAACTCGTTTTGTGTCGAATGTTGAGGCTGTCATAGAACTCGACAAGCTTTTGATCTCTAAATTGTCCCCCGTTGTCGGTGATAATTGTGTCCGGGATGCCGAATCAACAGACTATATCTTTCCAAACAAAGCTTTGAACTTGTTGAGCAGTGATTTTTACGAGAGGTTCTACTTCAATCCACTTAGTGAAATAATCCACTACCACTAGCAGGAATTTTCTTTGCCCAGTTGCTGGTGGAAAAGGACCGACTATATCCATCCCCCATAAGGAAAACGGCCATGGAGAATTGATATATTTCAAGTCATGAGGGTGAAGGTGTATTAGAGGGCCATGCTCTTGACAATTTTGACATCTTTTAACAAAATCAGCAGAATTGACTTTCAGGGTGGGCCAATAATAGCCAGCTCTAAGTATTATTATCCCCATTGTTCGAGCTCCCGAGTGTAGGCCACATGCACCATGGTGTAGCTCCTCCAAGATGTATTCGACCTCGTCCTTGGATACACACTTAAGCAGCGACATTGAGAAACCTCTCTTATACAATTCATCACATACCAAGACATACCGGGAAGCCTTCTTCATAATTGCAAGATTGCGACCTTCCTTCCCGGCCTCTAGGTCTTACTCGTGATCTCAAAAATCCAATTTACTCCTTCCTTTTCTACCATCATGCATTCTTCGATTCCAACCGATGGAGTACATAAAATTTGTTGTATGACGGTGTCATGTAGGCCTTTCTGTTTACTACCGACCAATTTCGATAGGATGTCGGCTAAAGAGTTATCTTCCCGCATTTTTTGATTTATGGTGGCACTTTCAAATCCTACCATGATGTTGACTCCTCGATGATAATACTTTAGGAGCAAAGGATCTTTCACCTAATATTCCCTGCTAATGTGATTGACTGTTAGTTGTGAGTCTATCTTGCATTCAACCTTCCGGGCTCCCATGTTTTTTGCCAATAACAATCCGACTATGAGGGCTTCATACTCAGCCTGGTTGTTTGACCAAGCATTGCGATTTAATAGGCCCTCTCAGTTCATACTTAATACCAAACTCTGACAATACAAACCAGTCGATCATTCTTCCTCCCAACTCAGGTTTTCACAGCACCTTACTAATGGGGCAGTCGGTTCACATGATAATTTCGTGACTTTGGCGTGGACGAGGGCCAGAGATACATTTTCAATCATCTGGTATCTAGTCTCGACATCTTGCAATACTCGACTTACAAAGTAGATAGACTTTTGGTCAGTTGTGCCTAGAACGATGGTGACACTCACAGCTTCTGGTGAGGCAGTTAGATATACCAGTAAGGGAAGTCCTTGGGCTTGTTTGCTCAACACAGGTGGCTGGGATAACATCTGTTAGACAGCTTTGAACGCTTCCTCGCATGTTTCGTTCCATGAAAACCTTTCGGCTTTCTTCATAAGTCTCATAATTGGCTTTATCTTATCCGCTAGTCTTGGCATAAACCTGGACATCGATGTCACCTTCCTACTAACCGTTGGACTTCCTTTAGGTTATTCAGACTCCTCATGGTTTCCAAGTCTTGGCATTTATCTGGGTTTGTTACCATGTGGACACTCTAAAGGGTTTCTTTCCAAACCTACGGTGGATGCCAAAGTGTTCTTATAAGGTCGGGTTCCTCCTATAGTGATTCCTTTTGTCTTCGTCTTCCAGTCTTCACGATTTCCAGGCACGGTTCCCCGGTTCGTTCTTCCTTTCACCGAGATGAGTGGGGGGAACCTACAAAGGCACTCCAACGATCAAGTTAGTCCGAGTACAAAGTCCAGGTGAGTTGAGAGTAAAAAATTATCTTGGGATTGGGTCTCTTATGGTATTTATACCTTTTGGATGAGCCCCAGCTGTCATGGGCCTACTTGTGGGTCCATAAAAAGGTTCAATCATGTCTTAATCCTGATTTACCATTGATCTGACTTAATTATTATTAATTGTGGATTTACTAGTTGTATTTGGATAAAATGGATCACTTAGCCTTGTCGACCTTTTCGGCTATATGGTAGTACATTATTATTATACCATTATGGTCTTTAAATTTCAATTTTTAAAATTGATTAAGTTACATAATTTTAATATTTTAAATTCTAATTGGGTTTATCCTTTATATATTACATTTTTTAGATTTAGAAAATAACAAGTTTCTTTTGAAAAGATTATTAATATTTTTTATTTAAAATTTATATATATATGTGTGTTTTTTCTCTCACATGCACATCCCAATGTGTGAATGTTCGGATAAATTGATATAAAAAAACTGTGAGTACTACTGAAACATGATATTTTTCTTGTAAAAAAATGTCATCTTCAAATCAAAATCTCTAGCTTCTCTACTCATTTTCAATGGGAAAAAATTATGATAGGCTATTTATCCAAATGGTAATAATCTTTCACTTCCAAGATGTAACAAAAGAAGTTGTGAAAGAATTTTTTCAAGATCTCAGAACGAAATTCATTGATAAGCAAGTAACACTTTATAATGATTTAAACAAAAAAAGGTCAAACCTTGTTCATATTTGATTAAAGTGTAAATGTAATTTTTTAAAATAAAATTATAGTTACTGATGAAGAAAGACACCAGAAGATATTTAACAACACAAGAAGCTATTGGAGGATCCAATATCAAAGAATAAAACACTTTCAAAATTCGGATTTGGATTATACAATACAAATGTCTAATCAGTGCAATTAGTGATAGAGTTGGATGACACCATCATACATTTAGATTACAAAGTATCAATTTCAAATATACATATAATATTTAATAAAAACTAAAAGGATTAGTGGGTCAATCCACATCTATAAAAATATACTGTCTAAACTAACTGGGAAAGAATGAGACAACTAAACCAATTGAAGTTTTTTAAATTTATAGTTTTATGTAGAAAACTAGTAGGAACTCATTTCCTACTTTAACAAGCTAAATAGATGAAAAAAAAGTGAAAATAGGAAAAAAGAGAGAGGAGAAGATAGTAATGTAAAAATATATAAAAAAGGAAAAGGATGAGAAGAAAATGATTCCTTGGCACAGAGAGAGACAAGTATAGTAGTAGGGAGGAATCCTTAAGGATGTCAAGTTAAATTTCTTCTATTAAGTGTTATGCTTAGACTAGTCTCTTTCATTAATTATAAGATTAAAGGGAAGAATGTGTAACTGCAAATACAAAAAATCATCTTTTAGGTGTTTGGAACTCAAGAGAAAATAACAAGATAATTTTTTTGTTTGCTTGAATATATATAAAGATGACATAAATAAAGTTGAATTTGAAGATTATTTTAATTTGAATTTAATTTCCAAATTTTTACATTTTCATACTTTATATAATCAAGTTTATATGTCTGATTGACACATTTTTTTTTTATACTTTTTCGTGTAAAATTTTAAAATATTTATATATTTGAGTAATATTTTAAAAGGTTTTATTTTATAATATTTGTTATCATTATGTGTGATTTATTGTTGTTTTTGTCTTGGTAATAGTATTTTTCTACTACTTTTTATTTTAACTATTATGTCTTTAGAAAAAGTAGTTGACTTATGATTTTACATCTGAAATATAGTGGTATTTTTTATTTTGTTTTTACATTTTTTTTAACTTTTGGTCATGTAAACCTTTTTGTTTTTTATTTTAGTCTTTGTTACTTTGTTTCACTTTTTGAAAATACACATATTCTTCTTATAATATCATTCATTTTGAATTAGTTCCTTTAAAACAAATAATGTACATGTGTTAAAGGAAAAAACAATAATTTTGTAGGAGTAAAAATAAAATATGATATTCACAATAGTTTGTGATAAATTATACATTTGTGTCTTTTTTTATAAAATTTATTAGTAGTTTATCTAGGAATAACAAAGTGAGTCGGTCTTGTGGCCTAACCTATCAACCCATCATTATTTAGGTGGGATGAATCAACCATTTGAATCTGTCAGTATTGACTTGTTTCGCTTAACCCATAATTCCGTAGGTTTTTTGAAATTAATTGGTGATGATCAATATTTTATATATAATTTTATTTATATTTATTTCTTTATACATAATTTGATTCATTGAAGTAGTGTTGATATTTTGTTTATGCATTATACATTTTTTAATTAGAATATTAAATTTAAAATTATTTTGATTACTTTTTTTTGCTTTTTTATTGTTCAAAAAACAAATTCAAAGACTACAATCAAATAAATAGATCTAAAATAAATAAAAATTACAAAAAAATGATGGGTTAGACCACCAACCCATTAATCCAGACCTGACAGATTACCAAATTCAACTTGTATAATCTTAGCAGATCAACTCGGTCTATCTAAATTTTGACAGACAAGTGACGATCGGTCATAGTACCCAAAGTTTACCACTTTGGACTCTTTTACTTTTCTCTCTCTAATAAATGTAAATACTAAATGATCTTTGAAAAATATTAAACATCAAATAAAAGATTAATATAAAATGTAAAGTAAAATGTTTGATAATATTTAAGACATTAAAATTTCAACATAAATTTATATTTATTAAAGGAAATAATTTTTAAAATATAATTATTTTTTGTCCTTACATTCATGTCAATATTCAATTTAATATAATAGTTTTTTAAATTAAGAAGAATACTGAAAATTTATGAGAATACACAAAATTTAAATAAAACAAAATAAGACAGGAAAATTAGTTTAATTTTTTTATTTTATAATATATTATAATTATTCTATTTTATATTTTTTTTAAATAAAAATAACTTTTTTTAATATCAGTGGGAATGATGTATTCGAAAGATCAAGAAAGGTGTTATTTTTAAATTTTTTTTCATCTTTTTCTTAACTTTCTTTCTATTGATAAAAAGTTATTAATTTTATTAGTTGTTTTTTTTTTTATAAAATATAGAAACACATGCATTTATTTGCCGCATTTTTAAAGTATATTTAAAAGTTAGTTTTATTCTCTTTATTATAAATATTATATTATAAGTTTATAATAATTATAATTTTATTAATTAATATATGAAATAAATTTATAAATATACTGTATATATAGAAAAATAAAAGCACTAATAATTTTAGAATCATATAACAGTATATTTTTATTCAGATAGGAGAACAAATAAAATTAGTGTTCCTGAGTCTATTTGAATTTATTAACAATTTTTACGTAATATTTAAGAATTAAAAATCTTGCTAATGAATTTATTTATTAAATTATAATAACAATGGAGTATATTATTTTTTAAGGAATAAATTATATATATTAAAAAATTAAACTATTATATATATGTTATTTCTAAAAAGAGAAATTATTTAATTATTTTGAAATAAAAATAATTATTCAATTATTTATTTTATTAAATAAATAATTAAATAATTATTTTTATTAAAGATGAATAATAATAACTATTGAAAATAAATATATTATTAAAATATATAAAAAAAATTAAAAGTAATTTTAAAAATAAATAATTCTTTTTTTTATGTAATTTTTTTATTCTGTAGGTGATTTTTTATTGGGATGAATTATTTAAATGTTAAAGAAAAATATTTATTTAAAAGGTAAAATTGTAAGAAATTGGATTTTTATTTGTTATATATATATATATATTATCAGTTGAAGATAAATGTGAACAGAATATATTAATATTTATTCTCCAAATATTAATTATATTTTATATATTTTCTAAATTTAATAACATAAAGAGAGAGAGAATAACATTGACTAACATTATATTTGGTAAGTGGAAAACTAGGAACTGGAAAAATGTTTTCCTGAACTGGGAATCTTGATTTATGAAAATAGTGAATTTTGTTAATTATGATTTCTAAAAAAGAACTAAAGTATATGTAATTGGTAAAATTATTTTTGATAAAAATTATATAAATATTAAATAAAAATATATTATTTTCACTAAAATTTTAATTTACTATTAGATTAAATTATTTGATAAGAGTATTATCGTGTGCTTTTATTAAAAAGACATTTTAACTTAACAAACTTATATTTTCACCACTCTCTCAAAAAAAATTGTGGTGAAGTGATAAAGTTCAACATCATATATCAATTATTGTTTATTAATTATATTCTTTTTGTATTTTCTGATTTCTATTACTCTACTCATGTATTTCAAGTGGAATTTAAAAAATTGGTAAAATAAAAACCTTCAAAACTATTTTATTAAAATATTTTTTTATTCAATAAAATAAATTTAAATAATACATAAAATAAAAGGATATATTGTGAATAACATATCTTAAAAAAGGTATAGATTTAAAATATGAGTATACCTTGATTGAAAAAGTTTAAAATCAAATACATTTCATAAATAAATCCAACAAATGGTTGATATCTATAACATATTAAAAAAAAAATCTAAAACAGTACTGACAGATGCAATCATGTGATTGAGCGCAGAATTTCACACCCTATCCCATCCATCAATTCCAAATCATTCGAGATCCTTAATTGGAAAAGAAAAATCTATGTTTTATAAGATTCTAAAATTATTTTTCACATATTAACACCACTTTCCCTTTCCCAAAGGGTACTAATAAACTTTGTGAAGGACAAAGTTAAAAGAGGAAGGATCTGAAAGGTTGCTGATCCACGTGCTTAAATATCACTGGTCAAAGGGATTTCACAATATATATTTTCTCTCTCTCTCTTCTGATGCAGGTAAAGCCCAATATGTTTCATAGGTGACTCTAGTTTCAATTTTTCAACTAAACTGTCATATGGTGTGTGCATGAGGGAGTTACATGTTTTCCTCACGCGATCATATTGTCATCGCCATTAAAATCTATTTTTTTATTTTTTATTTTCTCTCAGAATTTGGTTTCAAATATCGTGCCACATTGATTTCATTTATCAATTCTGATTGCCGCATAGTTTATATGCTATCTACCGATTTTTCACCTACAGAGATTTGTGGTCAGGTTTGTTTCATTGAATTGAGTTTTTATGTTTTATGCATGAATTTTGAAAATCTGTTTTTTTATTCCTGTGCTATTCCTCGTACACAGTCAAGTGCTTTGGATGTTAATCTTGATTTCGTTTCGGTCCCCTTCTCGTGAATGCAATTGGAACTCTGGTGGTTTGTTTGATGATGTGTTGGGAGCAATAGATGTTCTTGGGTTGACTTGGGTCAACTCCATTAGGTTTGATTTTAAATGTTGGCTGGAGAGTTGTTTTATTCTGAGATAAAGTAGTCTGTGTTTCTTGTTTTCTTGACTTGTTATGAATTCTAATATATCTAAACAAACTGCAACCTTGCTGGTTCGTTATGGTCACTGAATTTTATAAAAAAATTTGTTGGGTTTATGGTGAGAATGTGTTTCTTTGATCCTCGGATTCCTTTGCTCTGCCTATAAAATGAGCTGCTTGTGAACTATTCTGTATATGTATAGGTTTAGGAGTTGGTGTTCTATTCTGACAATACTTGTTGCTCAGACTCTATGAGAGATTGGAATGCTAGTGCTCAGATGAATGATAATCTATATTGAAATTTTGTAATTATTTCATTGCATTTCCAATTTTCATTTTGCAGTAACAATGAAGGTTGTTGTCCCAAATAAAGAACAGCCAAAAACTCCGCAAACTGAGGATAAGTCGAAGTTGTCCAGATGCTCTGAAGTTTACGGAACTCCGAAGAGAAAAGCTGAAAAAATTCCTGAGCATGGTCATAAGAAGAATTGTGCAGTAAGGGTGACTGAAAAGAAACGAGAGGTTCGAGAAATCAATAAGTTTGATAATATAAAACCAAAGTTAGAAGCGAGAGAAGATTTGTGTTCACTGAAGACAACAAAACTACCATGCTGGAGAAGAGATGAGAAACAAAAGCTTACTGTCTCAAACAAGAAAAGGAAATATAAAGATGATCTCTTGAATGATGATGATTTAGAAGATGAAGAAATGCTTATTCTGTTAAGGGCAAAGACCAGTAGCAGATCTAGAAGAATGAATAATGTGAAGGTAAAACATCTTTCTCAGCACCTTAAATAGATGGTATAATACATCATATTTCTATAATGCTAACTGATTGTTTTGAACAGAATGTTGAACAAAAGCCCCGAAATTGTCATCAATGCATGAAAAAGGGCAGAACACTTTTTGTGCCTTGTACTAAATGCCCGAAGATGTACTGTATGCAGTGTGTTGATAAATGGTATGGCACTAATCAATTATGCTGAATGATTATGTGCTTGTTTGTGTAGTTTAGGATTTATCATCATAAAACCGTGCTGTTTGTGACTTTTACACACAGGTACCCTGATATGAAAATAGAAGAAATTGCTGTAAGTTGTCCGTTTTGTCGGAAAAACTGCAATTGCAATGTTTGCTTGAGCTCCAGAGGAATGATTAAGGTTTGATTTGTTCTGATATCTACCCACTAGATTAATTTCTATAATCAAACAAACTTTCATATTATAATTGTATCTGCACTGGTAACTTTTCAATTTCTTTTTATATCTACTTTCAGACATCTAACAGGGACATAACTGATTATGAAAAGGCTCAGAATCTGCATTATATGATTAACTTACTCCTACCATTTTTGAAACAAATTTGTCATGAACAAAATCAAGAGGAGCAGATTGAAGCTAAAATACTAGGTTTTAATCTTTACCTTTTAAGTTTTGCGTTATTGCATTGAAAAAATCACCAACATTAAACTCTTTTGTCAGGAAAGCATTCTTTTGAGAAGGAAATACCTCAAAGTCTTTGTGGCAACGATGAACGTGTCTATTGGTAAGTGCCCTTTTTCTAAAGATACTAGTGTGATCTTTCTTTACATGTTTTATAATAGCTGTTTTATTTACTTTTTTTCATAGAACAGTGATCACTGTGCTACTTCAATTATTGACCTTCATAGAAGCTGCCCCAGTTGTTCCTATGAACTCTGCCTTAGTTGTTGCCAAGAAATACGTGATGGTAGCATTACACCCCGGGTCGAGCAGAAGTTCTTATATGTGAATAGGGGCTATGATTATATGCATGGTGGAGACCCTCTACCTGTGTCTAATGATTTCGGAACATCAGAATGTCATACTAAGCTATCTAATGTGTGGAATGCTAAGAGTGATGGAAGCATCCGATGTGCACCAAAGGAGTTCGGCGGTTGTGGTAGTGCTGCATTGGAGCTGAGACGTGTCCTACCAAGTGGGTGGATATCTGAATTGGAAATCAGAACTCGCAGTATGCTGAAAATTTGGGAAAATGTTAACACTACTCTTCAGCAAAAGAAAGCAGTATCAAGCTGCACCTCTTTGAGAAAGGAAGCTATTAAAGTAGACATAAATGATGATAATATGTACTGTTCAGAGTCAAGTAACATTCAAAAGGGAGGATTGTTACTTTTCCAAAAGCATTGGGCTAATGGCGAACCAGTTATAGTTCGTGATGCCCTTAAACTGGGCACCGGTCTGAGCTGGAAGCCGATGGTAATGTGGCGAGCATTATGCGAAAATAGGATTTCAGAGGTCGGTTCAAAAATGTCAGAAGTGAAAGCCATTGATTGCCTGGCTAATTGTGAGGTTTGGCCTTGTCCATTTTGATGCCGAGTTTGATACTTTGGTCATATTATAGCATGCATGTCTAAAGTTGTAGTGTTTTTTTTTTCTTTTACCAAATCTTTCATTTTGTGTGGATTGGCAGCGAATTTATAATTTTTTAGGAATGCTTTTATACCCCTAAGTATTATTATCATTATAAGATAACTAACTTTTAGTTCAATATGTATAAGACATACCCTTTTAGCTTTAGATTTCTCATATTGTGGAGCTTCAACTGCCATCTTAGTATTTCATCTTCTAAATTCCAAGTGTAATATTTTTAGCTTGTTTCTCGTGCAACATACTATATTATTAAGTATTTACCCTTCTAAATTTATGCAGGTAGAAATCGATACTCACACATTTTTTAAAGGTTATATAGAGGGAAGAACATACAGAAATCTCTGGCCAGAGATGCTCAAGCTGAAAGACTGGCCCCCCTCTGATAAATTCGAAGATCTTTTGCCCCGCCATTGTGATGAGTTTATTCGCTCCTTGCCATTCCAAGAGTACAGCGATCCTCGGAGCGGAATTCTTAATCTTGCTGCGAAGTTGCCAGCACATGTCCTAAAACCTGACATGGGTCCGAAAACATATATTGCCTATGGGATTAAAGAAGAGCTTGGTAGAGGAGACTCTGTAACAAAGCTTCACTGTGATATGTCAGATGCGGTATGCATCAAGTTTC
>Ga0123342_1002955_pt1 | contig 27861 bp, 8 predicted proteins | sample Turbeawhitnodule_FD_89960 | JGI IMG/M metagenome (GOLD analysis project Ga0123342, IMG submission 89960) | Root nodule microbial communities of legume samples collected from Mexico - Turtle bean Mexico white nodule | ecosystem: Host-associated > Plants > Roots > Nodule | place: Mexico: Nepantla... | reverse complement strand
ATAGTTGGGTTTGGAAGGTTGGGGGTCTACAATCTTTTACAGTAAGTTCAGCTTACAAACTTATCAGGAAGGACAATGAGGCGGATTCTTTGTCGGTTTTTAGTAAGATATGGAGGAGTAAGGTTGTTCCTTCTGCAGCTCTTATGTCTTGGAGGGTGTTGGAAAACAAGCTTGCTACTAGGGTAAATCTTAGTAGAAGAGGGGTGCAGTTAGAAAGCTTGAGGTGCGTTCTGTGCGGGAAGGAGGAAGAGTCGTGTAGTCATTTGTTCTTCGATTGTAATTTCGCTTGGCGAGTTTGGTGTTTATGCTACAGATGGCTTGGGGTTCTGTTCGTGGCTCATACTGAGCCGAGGTTTAACTTCGATCAGTTCAGGTTGATTCTACCTTCTGAGACGGGTCCTATTGTTTGGAACACAATATGGGTAGGGGTGGTTAGTGAAATTTGGAGTCACAGGAACACAATAATTTTCAAAAGAGGAGTGGCTGATGTGTCTGAAGTTTTTGCGTTGGTACAAGTAAAGGTTTGGTCCTAGGTCTCTACAAATTCCAGGTTAGTTTCTTTCTCCTTCTCTGATTGGTGTTTGGAACCATTGGAGTGCATGAGGTTAGTTTCTTGAAGTTTTTTTCTCTTTCTAGGTTAAGTAAGGGCAAGGCATTGTTGCGTTTGTTTTGGCGGTCTGTTGTTGAAATTGGTGGTGTGCAATATGTATAAGGGTTGAACCACCCCTGAAGTAGTTCAAATTTATTTATTTGTTATTGTCGATAAAAAAAAATTAACCTTTATAAAGAGAAACAACTGATAATTAGAAAAGACACCAAATTATTCTTCTCTATAAAGATAAACAACTGATAATTAGAAAAGACACCCAATTAATATTAGGATCCTTCTATAACTCTGGTATCCATATCCTTTAATACTATTATTGTGAACTCTATATTTTAGATTATTCTTATATCATTTTAATTTATTCTGGGTCTCTCTATTTAATTATTAAAAGATGAAACAAATAAAATATTAAAGAACTCTTGAGATAACTTTTTTTTTATAAACACTTTTAAAGAAAATAAATTAAAAAGAAAAAAATTAATTGAGCAAATTACCCTGAAAAATCCTGAGAAAAGCTTGACTATGATTGCTAAGGAAAATTTAAATGTTTTTAAATTGAAAAGAATTAATTTCAAGAATAAATAGTCGCTAAAAAAGACATTTAGCTATCGGATATTATGGTCAGACATAAATAGAGTAGTTCTAGTCCACGCATGGACCAAAACCCATTTTACTATAATATTAGGTGAGAAAAAAAGAGAAATTGATTTGCGACTTATAGAATAATAAAAAATATATAAATTTTAAATTAATCACATAAGATAGTATTGACTACATCGATATTATGTGAGTATTTTAATTTTTTTCATTCATATGTGCGTTCCATAATTATTATAATATATATGTGTGGGCTTTGCATAAATATTTAGTTTTTTATATATAAATAAGGAAGAGAAAAAAAAATATCTTCTAATTTAGAAACTAATTTTTTTTTTAGTTTTTAAAATGGTTTCTAATTTAGTTATTGTAACAACTAATTATTATTTTTAGTGAGACTTTAGTTAGTTTAATATTAAATAATTTTTAATGTGAATTACATAAAAAATTAAAAAACAATCTAATCAATATTAAAAATAGTATACTAATTAATTATTTTTATGAAATTGAAATAAATAAACATAATAACTATATATTATGGATAATAAAAATTATGTTAAATATAATAAGTAATCATGAAAAAAAATTAAAAATGAAGTAGTTTATAACTTATAAGTTAAAAATTCTGAAAATAAAATATTTTAAGATTAATTAAATTAGTCAAATAAGTTAGGCTGGTTTATAACTGGTTTATTAATCTTAATAAATATTCTCATAATATCTTAATATCTTATTAATGATATTAACTTTTTAAATAAAAGTAATGCTCCATAACGTATCGGTTTGTACATGTGGAAATAGCTTTAAAAGAACAAACGCTTTTATTTAAGATTTATTTATGTATTTATCTTTCCTTTATTAATTACTTATCTTTCATTATTAATGATATGCAAGTCTTCTCTCTCTTCTTTTATATTTTTTTTATCACTACAATAAAATCATTAAATAACAAGTAATTTAAAGATAAAAACAATTAATTATTATACTAACTAAAATAGTTTTTACCCTTAATAAAAATTTATAAAATAATTTTAAAAATAATATTTATATTCTAAATTAGTAATCAATTTATAATCTAAAGTAATTAGTAGCTAAAAATTTAAGTAACTGATATTATATATCAATTTAAAAACTATTTTATAATTTTTTATTATTAATAGAGATTACTTTATATACATTGTTGGAGATTTCATATCAACTAGATATGAGGACATCTCATTGTATATAACTGAATTATGAGCTGGTTTTAATTATGGGATTGAGTTAGACTTAAAGTCCACTTTATAATATAGTATCAGAGTCATTTTGAGTTTATCCTAACGAGTGTTTGTTGATATATATAACCCATCACATTTGCTTTAGAGAAGGTTAATCTTTTAAAGAAAAATCAACAAAAAAAAAAAAGACAAATTTTTTCCTACGTCAAACATGCAAAGCATAATCACTTTCGCTTTGATTCTTGCTCTAATCTCACCATGTTTTGGAAGCAATTACACATTTTATAATGTGATGGATTTTGGTGCTGTGGGAGATGCCAAAACAGATGATTCACAAGTAAGTCTTTTTTTTGGGAACTATTCTTATTCTTGTATGTTTATTGTGAAAAGATTTACAAGTTTTTTCTATTACAATTTTTTTTATCCAAGAATTGGAACATTCTTAAAATCTCCATTTAGTTTAATTTAATTTACTTTTTTGTTGATGGAAAAAAAATAAGTCTTTTGCTTCTTCTTTTTTATTATTATTTATAATTCTAAAGCATATATAATTGTAGTTTTATTTAAGTAATTTTGATGTATTGTAGGAAGTGATTTGGGGTATAATAAGATATTTGAGTTTGAAATTGGTGTTAGGCATTTTTGAAAGCATGGCGAAGTACGTGTGGAGCGGAAGGGACACCAACCCTACTTATTCCACAAAACTATGTATTCTTATTGTCTGCCCTACTCCTAAAGGGTCCTTGCAACGCCACAACTATTCTAATTAAGGTATTTCCAACGTTATTAAAGTTTTTTTTATATAAAATTATTTTATAAGTTTTTTTTATGAGTTAGAATACTTCGAGTATTTCCAAATTATTCATTAGTTCTGTCGATTAAAAATATTTAATGCTTTTTATACTTTAAAATCACATTATTAATTTGTTATTTTGTATTTAAAATGATTATTTCACCAAATATTTTTTTTTATAATTTTTTGTCAGCCTTCTTAAGCTTAGCTTTATTTTTTTTTTTAAAATACCAATTTTTTTTAATTTGATATCTACCAACATTAATAAACATTAATGTATGTTTGTTTCTTGTGATTTACTGTTCACGAGTAGAGGGAATATGGGATATATCATTTTTACAAATCCAAAGATTTGTGTATGAGAGGAGAGAAGAATATACCTGTAAACAGTAAATATCATCTCTCCTAGAAATGAAGAGAATGTCTGGAAAAGTCAGCTCACCATTATGGTTTTTCCAATTTTGTTCTTTTTACACATATTAATTATTACATAAATTTAATTAACAAAAATATTTTACTAAAATGAAATAATAATAATTAATGATAATTTTTTTCAAAAATTAATTATTTAATGATATCGGAACTAACTTATATAATTTTAATTCACCCAAATTTACACAAAAATACCAAATATTTGATTAGTTTATTTTTTAAAGATAAGGATAAATTTGTAATCTTATATTTTACATCTTTGAAAAAAAATCAAAATACCCTCATAGTCATTAGATCACTCACAAACTTAAATAAATTTTCTCACAAATTCACTCTCACATACCCAACTTCAAAGAGACTCACTTTTTTCCTACTTTCCTATCAAATTCTCATACCTCCACTCCCTAAATTCTTACAATTTTCCTTCTCAATTCAAACACAACCTAAAGTTTGATACTTTTTTTCCCTTAATTTATTTTTAACAATAAAAAAAATAAAAATAAATGGAGTATTTGGATTGCTATAACTCATAGAAAAATATAGAATAATAATATATTAACCAGCCATTTTTTAAGTATAAGGTAACAACTTTCAATATTATTATTTTAATAATTTTTATATCATTTAATTATTTTTAATATTAAAACTATTAAGAATTGTATAAATTTTTTAACTGTGAATATATAACTTTTCAAAAATATAATATTTGCACAGAAAAACAAACCTTCCCAGCCATCATAATGATATAGCCATTGAGAAAAGGATAGAACACAAATTGCAGTGAAATCCAAAATAAAGCCTCTCTCTGCTTTTAATAAAGCCACTGACTGAACTTTCCTTCACTCTTCAAAAGTTATCCTCAATCCTCAAAGAATGGTATATGATGATCATTCTACTCTGTTTCCTACAATTTCTGCAACAGAGAAACAATATCTCTTTTTTTTTTCTTGAGCCACTGATCCCCCTTTATACACCTTATAAGCTAGCCACCAACATTGCATCTTGCAGAACTCCTTGTTCCAAGGTATTAGAATAAGATGAACAGGGCAAATCTATTATCATTGCCCTGCTCTTTTAGAGCAGCATATGGTAAAATTATACATATATTCCAATGTTCTCGAGTAGCAGTGGCTACCGAAATCACCAATTCCCGTACCCTTTAATTTGTTTCAACACTTTTGACCATAGACTCTCAATCCTTTGACGGATAATGTCTTATAAGTCGGTTTGATGGAGTTGATTTAGGTTTAAAGTTTATTTCTTAATATGGTATCAGAACTATTTTCAAACTTATCTTAACCATTGACCTTATCAAGTCACCCGCTATCATACTCTCATCGGATTACCCATAATATGTTTCTCATCGGATCACCCATGTGTTTGTTTTCACTAAGAACATTTATGGAACCATATATTTTGTGTAGCTACTTCAAACTCGATATAAACCTAATTTTGTTATCAAGTCAGTAGATAAACAAAAAACAACTAATGACTTTTGTGTTTTCCACACGTTCTTTGCTTAATTTTCCCCCACTCTTCTTGCAGCTGGAAGGGAAAATAGTTGCACCTGCCAAGGACGCATGGGTAGGTCATACGAATAGTTTGATTTCCATCGTAAAGGTAGAGAGACTCACAGTGGATGGAAGTGGAGGATTAATCGATGGCTTCGGTTCTTCTTGGTGGCCATGCAAATATTGTCCACGACCAGCAGTTACACCACTCTAAACTTTCTTTTCCCATTAAACCACAAAACAAATCAACTCACACTGAATTTTTCATGTCCATGATTATGCAGACTCTTATTTTCGACGCATGCAACTATCTTACTGTGCATGACTTGAGCATCACTAATAGTCCAAAATCTCACATACACGTGCATGGTTGCAAAGATGCTACATTCTCTCATATCAATATCACTGCTCCTGCTGATAGTCCTAACACTGATGGAATTGACGTTACTTCTTCCAAAAATATCGTGATTCAGAATTCCACCATACAAAGTGGTAAACCAAAGTTCTCATCATCTTATGAAAATATCAATTTTTCAATCCAGTGTTCTAAAATATAATTACTCAATGAAACAGGTGATGATTGTGTTGCTGTTAGTGGTGGCTCCGTTGCAGTCAATGTTACTGGGATTGCATGTGGACCAGGCCATGGCATAAGGTTATACTTATATATATAATTAATGCACTTATTATTATACGAGAATATTATTTGTTATTAGTAACTTTAAGATGGATTAACATGAATGAATGAATCAGCATTGGAAGCCTAGGTAAAAGGAATGATACAGTGGAAGAAGTGTATGTACGAAATTGCAGCTTCACAAAAACTAGATATGGAGCAAGAATCAAGACATTTCCTGTAAGTAATATGTGTTAGGGTTGAAACTTCTTTGCATCCTATAACTATTCTACTGTCATTAACTATATATTTTCTATCATTTTCCTTAACTCAAACAATAATCATGTAAACCATGGGTGGTAATATATTAATTATAAAAACTTAAACATATATTCAGATAACAAGTTTTGATTTTAAATTTTTGTAAAGGAAAACTTAAGTAATTTCTTCTAGCACTACAAGAAAATCATGAAATAGAAATTAATTGTTAGAGACCAAAATAATTAATTGCAATAGTAACTAAATTAGAGACTATTTTAGAAACTAAAAAAAAATGATTTCTATATTAGTTTCTATTATTGTTAAATAGTTTTTAAATTGGTATTTAATTAGCAACCAAAGTTTTAACTACCAATTATTTAGTTTATAAATTTGGTCTCTAAAATCTTAGTTGTTAATTAGATATCAATTTAGAAATTATTTAATAATAATATAAACTAATTTAAATTATTATTTTTTAATTTCTAAAATGGTCCATAATTTATTACAACTAATTATTTGGTATCTAAAAATTGGTTTTTATTTCATGATTTTCTTCTAGTGTAGGTTGAAATTATTGTTCCGAATTTGACATAGGTGGTAGAATTGTGCTAGGTTTTTATATTTGTTTATCTCTTACCATTTGTTTCCATTATCTCTTACCATTTGATATGTTTTACTTAATGTCCAATTTTGTTCAGATTGGGTTTGGTTGTGCAAGGAAAATCACATTTGAGGAAATAACGTTAGTAGAAACCCGTTACCCAATACTTATTGATCAAAACTATGGCACTTATTATTTAACGGTATTCACTTAACTTTCTTTGTTGAATTTTTTTCTTTTATATACAGAAAAAGGTTGTATATTATTAATTAAAGTTGGATTTTTGAATTTGGTGTAAAATAGAATGGAGGAGGAGTAGAAATAAGTGGGGTGAGATTCCGAGGATTTCAAGGAACATCCTTTGATGGCAGAGCTATTACCTTAGATTGTGGACAATTGGGTTGCCACGACATCGAATTGGATCAAATCGACATTGTTTCTTCTTCTCCAGCAAAGCCAGCCTATTGTTTTTGCAATAATGCTCATGGAACAGTTACATCAACTGTTCCAAATTGTTCTTGCTTATTGCCATGAATTCTTTTCTTGCCCTCATATATGTATAAATTAAATAATGAGTACTTTTAGTTGATCAATAAATATTATTGTGACCAACTAATATGCACTGTTTTTTTTTGTTAATTATTTTTATTTTCTATAATTTTTTAGTTAGATAATTCTGAAATGGGTTTTATATATAGAAACACTAGGAAAGTTGGAATTAGCTGTCAAAAAAGTAACGGTGAAGTAAAGGACATTACTAGTGTCTACTGAGTCTAGGTATGAGAGACACGAAAATAAATGTTAAAGATAATGTCAGTCAAAGAAACGTTAAATTCACGCTAAAAATTATTAGAAGGAAAAAATAATAATGATAAGATAACATTCACAGAAGTGACGCAAGCTATGAATGCACGAAATAAAAAGGTAAGTATTAAGTGTTGACTCAGCCCATACTACGATTTTTTAAAATCTAAAAATTAAATTAGGTGTGGTGTTATTGGGTGGAGACTTAACATACTCAAATAAATTATCTTTTATTTAGGCCAACATCATCGTGGCTTACATAGTATTAAAATGGATATTTATATAGGTTTAGTCGACAAAATCTTATTTAATATGGAAAAAATGTGAAAAAGGTGATCATTTGAAATAAGTGATCAAAGGTATTTAACACAATCTTACACTCACAAAATTCCTAACTTTGGCACAAAACGTTCTTCTTCCCGCGTTATCTAATATTTAATTATTTTTGTTTAGTGTCCACATAGTGTCTTTCAAGCCTACACCTAATATAAATTAATGTGGGCTTTATGGAGGATTGTAGGATGCTGATATTACCACTTGTGAAGGCTATTTGACAATCAAGTCGACGCTACATTCGTCCTTGCGTAGGCCCACACTATTATTTTGCATCCATAGATTTAGCTTCTCATTTCCATGGGACAGAAATTCGATGATAGCTCAAATTTTGCATCTATTTTTTTTTACATCGTCTATTTTTTACCTATACTAATAAACATATTTTTTCTAGTGGAAATGTTTTATTATTACAAATTATTGACGTGCAATGTATGACTCCTTAAATTAAGAATCTGAAGTACACCCCTTAAAATTATCAATCATTTCTAACTCATAAAATGACAAAATTTGGAAAGAAAAGAAAATACAAAGATGACTAGGAAACTAAACCAAAACTTATTATATCAAATTATATAAAACAAAAAAATAAATAAAGAGATTATCCTTTTTAGGGTTAACTCAAAACAATAAAATTGTGACTTTTGTATAAAATTTTGACGTATAGAGGTTAGAGCATCCCAAATGTTCTTATTTTATATGTATTTTTATTTATAAAAAAGTTGATTTATTGATGAAAAGAAAACAATGATGGAATTATTGTTGAGAGTAGGTGAAAACATGCAAATAAGGTATGGTTTGTGTGACTTAAATGTGTACCAGTCAGTACCGAACAGACTAGTCTCGGTCTTGGTGACCGACCGGACGACTCAACGAACATCTCAAGGAGTTCAATAAGTAACAACAGTTACAATTAGCGTTGAATGAGTCAAGGTGCATCCCAAAATATACAGGAATATTTCCAACAAACCAACTAAAACAGATTAATTGAAAGATGCACATCCCTGGTAGTAGGGGATCATGATGCATGTCAAATAATAACTGTTATACGACCCATCAGAGTCAAGGACCATGAACCAATAAATAAAGCCCTCTTGTTGAAGATAGATAAAGACTCTACTCAACTTGGATAAAGAAAGTGTTTGATGAAGAAAATCTTCTTAAAGGCTGATGTACATTGTATCCATGGTGCTTGTTAGGTTAGAGGTTGTTTAAATAGCATTTTTCACTATAATCTACCTTATATTTCATAACCATAGTGATGAGCTCAAGCACAAGGTTTTCTTACAAAGTATTTTCAAAATCTGTTTCAAGCTTTTTCAAAAACTAGTTTACTACACAAAAATCGATCTATTATTTGATAAAGCAATGGATTCTTTTGGTACTGGATCAAAACTACTTGACCTTTTTCAAAATTCAGTTTTGACTCCAAATTTTGTTTTGTTCACATTTCAATTTTCAACTTGTCTAAAAGTGGTTATGTTACCACCATGTGTATTTTCAAAAAATAATTTGTTCTTTTGAACTTCAATCTATTATTTTTATAACAACTCTTAACTGTTTTTTGAAAATTTGTTTTGATCTGAAACCTATAAAAGGAGGGGTTGACCTCAGGTCAAAACACACCTTGCAATCACGATTTGAATACATTTTCAAGTGCTTTCAGTGAGAGTTTGAAATTCACTTTAGTTTTTGAAAGGTTTTCTTAATAACTTCAAGTGCTCTCTTGCTAGTGACTTTTGGTTAAAGATTCAAGGTTCTGTCAAAGTGTTGAACCTGTGAGAGTCTTGTTTTGAACTCTTGTATCTGCAATCCATGTGTTTGTAATTGTACTTCTTGATAGAGTTTCTTAAAGTTAGTGTGTTGCTGAAATAAAGTTTTTCAGCTTGTGATCTTGGTTCTTGGAGGGTTGAAGAACTAAGTGGTGTTTTTGTAAAGATTGTTTTGCATTAGTGGAATCCACTTTGGTATAAGGTGAGACTGGATGTAGTTCTTGTTGAGTAAACCAGTATAAAATTGTGTGTGCCTTTCTCTCTTCTTGATTAATGCAATTAAATATGAAATCTAATAATCTGCTATAAAATGAATTTGTTGTTTTAAAATTGAATTTGTTGTTTTAAAATTGAATTTGTTGTTTTAAAATTGAATTTGTTGTTTTAACTGTAGCTGGGCTAAATCATATATTGTTCTTCAAGATTATGATAAAATCTTTATCTTGCCTAAAATTTCACTAAATTTGTAATCTTTAACTGATTAATACAAATGTTAAAATTCAATTAAACAATTGTTCAGGATCCTTATTCTTTTAAAACTGCTTTCAAAAGGTTTGAAATTTGCTTTTCAGAATTAAGGTCTGCATAAAATATCTCTGTTGCTAATCATTTAAATTTGCAAGTGTGTAGAACTGTTAAGTTGAAATTAAATATGTTGTTTCTAAAACAAATATGTTGTATTTCTCAAACTACTACCTAGAATCAGAAAATAAATTTGTTTTACTCAGAATCAATCTGTTCTTTTCTGTTAGGATTTCTTAAAACAATTTTTCTTTGTGAAAATTTTATAAGTCCTATTCACCCCCCTCTTGAACTTAGATATTAATAAACCCAACAATTGGTATCAAGAGCTAAGACTTGTAGCTTACTCAAGTTTTTTTGTTCAATATGTATGAGTTTAAATTGTCTTTTGTTGAGGGTGTGTCTATCAATAGACCCCCTATGTTTGGTGGATTGAATTATGCATTCTGGAAAATTAGGATGAAATTTTTTATGGAATCCATTGACATTGAAATTTGGGATGCAGTGGTAAATGGAACTTTTATGCCTATGCAGGTTGTCAAAGATGAAACAGAGAAAAAGCCTTGGTCTGAATAGAGCGACAGTGAAAAGAAGAAGGCTCAATATGTTTCTCTAGCCAAAAACATCATAACCTCTACTCTGAATATGGATGAATTCTTCAGGGTGTCTCAGTGCAACTCATATAAGGAAATGTCATAAATACTAAAAGATTTTAAAATGTCTTGGCAAAAGTTGGCAGCTTAAGGTAACAACAATCTCTGAATCCAAAGATTTATCCAAGCTCTCCACTGCTGCATTGTTCGGGAAACTTAGAGAACATGAATTAGAACTCAACAAATTAAAAGATGATAGATTTAACTGATCATGATTGAAACTATTCATGATTTTGATCCTTAGATTTAACTCAAAGTACTTCTACGCATCTGACCTAAATGATAATGCTTAACATTTTTTAATGTCATGAATATATTTGAAATGTTAATTTCTTTATAACATTTGTTCGTAATATTAAGGAGTTTTTATAAATATGCGAGGAATCAGTATTTAGGAGACTCTCTTAATAATTTTGTATGCGAGGAATTGATATAAATGATTTTTATATGCGCATCAATGTCAATCTAGATGGAATGTTATATGTTTAAAACTACAGACAAGTGAGAATGATTAACCTCATTCCCAATTTTCTTAATTGAAATCTTTTACTCATTTACTTTGCTTTTATTTAATTTTCATGTAAATTATTCTACATATTCTTATACTTAGTGAATGTTACTATTAGGATTTTAAATAATTGTTCCTTGTGGGTTTGATATTCGTCCTTAGGGACAAATTATTACTTTTGACTCGGTACAATTGCTGTACAAAATATTCATCAAGAGGTTCATGTGATGTGGTTTGAAATACAATCTGGTCTTTCAAATCATATGAATTAACCTTGTCATACTAGGTTATATAATATTGAGATTATTTTATGTGCATAGCTGTGTGAATTCATAGTGAGGTAGTATGACATGTGCAGATATCTAAGTCTAAGTCAATGCACGAGTCTTCCGGGAGTAGAGTCAAGTGTTTGAGTATATGGGTCCGTAGAAGTTTGACATGATAAATTATGAGAGATACTTGATGATTTTGTGAAAAATGTATGAGAATTTATGATTTTATGTTTGCTAATTGAAGTTGAAATTATATAGAATATTTTTATGGTTAGCTTACTCTATTGTTGTTGAGTTTTGTTTTTTTTTTATCTGTGATGATCATTTATTTACATGAGAGTAGACGAGCAGACGAGGTTGCATGTGATAATGCTCTTCAATGAACAACTGGAGGATGAGATGTTTTTTTTTTTAATGTTTTTTTTTTAAACCTTTGTTTATATATTAAAATTCTTATGAAGAGAGATATATTCTAGTATACAATATGAGATAGTTGTATATTATTTATATATTACATGCATATTATATTATTAGATATGGGTAAGAATAAAGATGTTACATTGACCAAAACAAACCTTGTTTTTTTGGGGATAATTTATTTTTGGACCAAAGATTGGAGAAACGTTATTAACCGTTTCATATGTTGCCTTGACGTTTTTCCATTAGAATTTGATTGTTGCTTCTCTAACTTACGTTATAAAAGATTGTGTGAAATATTCACAAATATTGATATGAAACTCTCCATTTGATTGAAGAATGTAACTAATAATATTATAATACTGTAGCTAAATTTCTTCCTATATTTGGTCAACGATATCAGTTACCACCAATTTCACAACCTAATTCTCTTTTTCATACTCTAAGTGAAAGTCTAAATTTTAAAAATACAATTTTTGCATCCAAAAAATGTTATTTCCTTCTTCAATTATGCATCAAAGTATATAGTTGTGAAATAAAATTCCCATAAACATTTTTTAAATTTTTAATATATACTAAGCCTAAAATTACAAGAAAATCATGAAATAGAAACCAATTTTAAAAAAAAAAATTAGTTGTTATAGTGACTAAATTAGAAACCATTTTAGAGACTTATTTTAGAGACTTAAAAGTTTTTTGGTTTATAAATTAGTTTCTATTATGGTTAAATGGTTTCTAAATTGGTATCTAATTAACAACCAATGTTTTTCTTACCAAGTTTAGAATCTAAATAATTGGTAGATAAAACATTGATTGCTAATTAGATACCAATTTAGAAATTATTTAAAAATAATAAAAATTAATTTAAAAACCATTTTTTTTAGTTTGTAAAATGGTTTCTAATTTAGTCACTATAACAACTAATTATTTTTTGTCCAAAACATATTGTGTTGATGACATTATTGTAGATCTCAAGCGTAAAATATGAGAAACCTAAAAAGAGAGAAATATTTTATTTAACCAATGATATTTTAACAATTAATTAAATAAAAGCCTGTCAAATAATTATATAATTAATTAATATATTAGTTGTCCATATACTGACTTAAATACACTTAAACACATTTAAACCAAATGTCCATATTTTAATTAATGATACATTAAATTATGGGAGAAATGGCAAAATATATTACATAGTTCATCATTGATGACCTTAAAAAAAGGAGAATTCCGTTTCGTAATTAAGTAGAAATGACTTAAGTTAAGTGATTGTTGTTGTTCCACAAGTTTATTAAATAGAAATTCCTTTTACATAAACCATATTATACCATAAAAATTGAATAATTTCTCATAATTGGGCACCTATTCATTTCTATATATACTGAACCACACATGTGTGTTTCCTTCACAAAACAAAAAAAATACTTTACTCAATTATCCACGAGCCCTACTCTTCCAAAGGGAATTCAACCAAATAAGAAAAAAATGGGCTTGAGTGAAAACATGCAAAGCATAATCACTTTTGGTTTGATTCTTGCTTTTGTTTCTCCATGCCTATGCCATGGGTCAAGTCAAACCAAAAATGGATTTTATAATGTCATAAACTATGGTGCTAAGGGAGATGGGAGATCGGATGATGCACAAGTATGTGTGTGTTTGTTTTGTTATTTACAATTTTAAGGTTTTGTAATTATTAATTGGGTTAAATATATTTTATAACACGAAATTGATTTTTGTCTTTGGTCTAAACTTTAGACCATCAAGTACCTATAGTATCAAAATGATTGGAATGAGTTTTTCTGTATGTGAAATTGGTTCAATTTGGTATTTCACTTCATCAATCCATTGGAGTAGTTATGTGGACATCAGTTTCCCATAAAAACAACGAATTTTGAAAAAAATTATCAATCTTTTGAAATAAAACTAACAATTATTTCACATACAGAATGATAAATTCCAATCATTTTTATATTACAAGTACTTGGATGATCTAAAATTTGGACCCGAAAACCAATTTTGTATTATAGTACATAGACAAAAAGTATATTTAACTCTTATTAATTTTGGTATGTATATGTTTTAATTCAAAGTTTTTATAATCTTAATTGTGGAATTTTGATTTTATATTTTAACCTCATATCGATATTTAACGATAATCTCACATTTTCAATGTTGTAATACTTATTTATCACGTCAATATTTTCACTGAGTACGTATCGTAAGCCAAGTTCATAAATTGAAATACACTCTAACAAAAGTTTCAATATATAGAATGAGTAAATTTTTATTTTAAAACAATTTGTGATCGTAGTTTTCATTTGTAATTTTTTTTTGTTAAAAAAACCATACGAAGTCAACCATTATTATACCATCTCTACATAATATAAACTTTTTCATTGTTTTTTTATCATTCCAAAAATATTCACTAGTGTCTATAACATTATATTAGCATATGATATTTCTTTAGAAAATTACAAATCCCTACAATAATATTATTTATTCATCTCAAGAAAGTGATGATTTTAGATTTTAAACTAATTAAAATAAATTTTGTGTTCTGAATTGATGGCAGGCATTTTTAAGAGCTTGGCAAAGCACTTGTGGAGCACAAGGGATGGCAACCCTAGTCATACCTGCAAACTATGAATTCCTTTTGTCACCCTTAATGCTAAAGGGTCCTTGCCATGCCTCAAATATTCAAATTCAGGTATTTCTAATATTACATTCGGTTGGAGATCCACTTCGACATGAGAATATTTTATTGTATATAAGTGGATGCAAACCTCACTCTATGAGCCGGTTTTATGAAGTTGAGTTAGGCTTAAAATTCACTTCATAATATGGTATCAGAGTCATTTAAAGCATATTCTAATGAGTGTTGGGCCTATCAGACCGTTATTGGACCACTCATAATATGTTGTCCCACGCACGAGATGTCATTCTTGGCGTGAGGATGTGTTGGAGATCCCACATCAACTAGAAATAAGAATATTTCATTGTATATAAGTGAGTGCAAACCTTATTTAATGAATTGTTTTTATGGAGTTAAGTTAGGTTTAAAGTCCATTTTATAATTCATTCATTTGTATTTTTGATAGTTTAAGTATCATGATTTTTTTCAATGCAATTTTTGTTTTAATTAATTATTCCATAAATATACTAAATAGAAAAGTCAATGCAATTAATATCAGAAAATAAAACGTATTTGCTATGTTATTTAATATTATATATACACACACGGAAGATTAATTATAAACACAATTACAATGTATCATTATTGCACATTATTAACAATTAGTAATGATAATTATTCCTCTGACTTCATTAACAGTTTCATTGATGTTCTTGCAGGTTCGGGGGAAAATAGTTGCAGCTACCAAGAGTGCATGGCCATCCTATAAGTATACTTGGATTTTGATCACAAATGTAAATGGTCTCACAGTTGATGGCAGTGGAGGATCACTCGATGGCTTCGGTTCTTCATGGTGGCCATGCAGAACATGTCCACGACCATCGGTTAGAAAATTCATTCTGATATTCTAGTATTGACTAAGGTTTTGGTTAAATTTACAAGATTCTGATTTATGTTTTTCCACTTCATGTTGTGTGAAGGTGATTACTTTCAATGCATGCACTGGTCTCAGTGTTAGCCACTTGAACATCATTAACAGTCCAAAATCTCACATAAACATAAACGGCTGTGTGAGAGCGACATTCTCTGGTATCAGTATTCTGTCTCCTGCTGACAGTCATAATACTGATGGAATCACTGTTTATGGTTCCAAAAATATATGGATCAGAGATTCAACTATAGCATGTGGTAAACCAATGTTCATATCAGCAGATTTTTCTTTTTCTTTATCAGTAAGAAATAATATATACATAAGATGATTCTTATGCAGATATATATGTATTAAATTTGAATATAGTGTTTTATGTGCAGTTGTAATTTAGTTTGTGTTTGTTCATATAGGTGATGATTGCATTGCCATCAGTGGTGGCTCCTCTTATGTCAATGTTACTGGGATTGCTTGTGGACCAGGCCATGGAATAAGGTTTTTGTATAAACTGTGTTTTACTTTATTTTCTGTGACTTCTGCAACTAATATCTTTAACCTAAAACACTTTTATAATATGTCTTAATGAAATAATCAGCATTGGGAGCCTGGGAAATGGCAACAGTAACACAGTGGAACAAGTTCATGTACGAAATTGCAACTTCACAAAAACACAAAATGGAGCAAGAATCAAAACATTTGAGGTAACAATTGTTTTCAACCTTCTTTTTTATGTCTCTTTTTAAAGTTTATGTAGTGTGTTTCTAGATTCAGACGTGTACGTGTCAAACACACGCATCAGTATCGACGCTCGTACGACATTTATCGATTTCAACTTAAAATTATATTTGTTAGATTTTTGAAAATTCTAATATGGTTCTAACTTAATTTTAAAAATAATAAATACAATAATTTTTAAAAAATTCAAATTTATTGTATAAATTTTTATTATAATTATAAAAATAAGAAACAAATTCTTTTGAACCAGTCATGAAAAAATATTTATGCTTCCATTTATATAATTCATAATTATATAATATATAAATCCGTGTTTTTTTATTCTATATTTTAAAGATTATACTTATATTCGTGTCCGTGTCATGTCAGTATCCGTATCCATGTTACGTAGGTTACTAACCAATAGAACACATTTAAACAAAAATTACAACTTGTTGATATAATGAAAATAGGATATATATATATATTATTTATTTAAAATTTAAAATTTTAAAGTTTAATATTCAATTTGATGTATTTTTATTTATATATTCATTAAAATAGTTCTATTATTTTTCAAATCTATAATATATATAATTAAAGCAAGTAAAAGTCCAACAAAAGTAAACAAATGTTCATATAAAATTTACCGTTTAATTAATAAAACACTAGAATATATACACATTATATTATCCGTCATAGTATTTCTATTAATTCATTTAAATTAAAATTTAATATTTTATTTACATCTGATATCCCCTCATACTTAACATAACTAAATCAGAATTGATTTAAAATCTCCTCAACACTTTATTTATCTCCCAAATCTTTTTATACTCATAAGTAAATGTGATTAACTTAGTCTTGACAATGTAACCATTAAATCAAATGAATTAGGTTAAAAAATAGCTTATTTATATTTAAGTTATTTGTATTATACCTATTTTATTTAGACAGGTTAATGTATATTTCAATTAATTTATTTATTTATTCTGATAAAAAAATTAGCTTAACATAAACGATAAGTTATTAAGTGTCTGACAAAACCATTTTGATATCTCTACTTATAAATGGGTAATGTATTTTTAAATCATGTAACATTAAGAGAAAAAAAAGGGAAAATTAGTTGCTAAGGAATATTCAAAATTACAGAAGAAACAAAAGGAAAAATTAAATATTTTTTCATTGTCTGTTGTGATTTGAATGGAATATTAAATATATTGTCTATTTTTTTTTCAGGGTAGAACTGGTTATGCAAGAGGAATCACTTTTGAGGAAATTACATTGCTACAAACTCGAAACCCAATAATTATTAACCAATTCTACACTAACAGGAAGCCTTCTTTACAGGTAATTTTATATTAGTACATTACTGCAAATATAAAATTTCGTTATAAATATTAAAGAATGCAATTAATATTTTAAATTGTATAAAAAAATATTAAATAATTTCACAAATGAAAAATTCCAAAAATACCCTTTATTCCGAAAATGAAAATCTAAAATTAAATAAAAAAAATTATGGACAAGTAAATTGAATAGATTATTATGTTCTGAAAATTAAAATTTATAATACAATTCAAAAATCAAAATCTCATTTTAAAAGAATAATTCCGAAATATAAAAAATATATTCTAAAAAAATCTAAAAACATTATTTAAAAAAAAATCATAGTAATTTTATCCACACTCTTTTTTTATTTAAAAGTATTTTTGTTACTTTATATAAAAATTGGGTATAGGTTCAAATTTGATATAAGTTTGGTCATATAGTTTTTCTTTATCTCTTTAATTAACTATTACTCATTTACTTCTACTATAGTGTACTCTTATAGAGTACATGGATTGATTGATTGAGTGAAAGAATATAATTGAGTTTAAATTTGTTTCCTAATTTATTTACTTATTAAATTTGCATTTTTGGCATAATTAGAATGGAGGAGTTGAAGTGAGTGGAATCACATTTCGTGGATTTCATGGAACAAGTATGACCAATGAAGCCATTACCTTGAATTGTGGTCCACAAGGTTGTTACAACATTGTACTGGATCAAAACAACATTGCCTCTTCTAATCCAGGAAAACCAGCTTCTTGTTCTTGCAAGAATGCCCATGGAACAGTCTCATCTACATTTCCAACTTGTCCTTGCTTATTGCCATGAATTCTCTCCTATTCTTCTATATGCCATATATCAAATAATTAATACTATCATTTTCATCATCAAATCTAAGTTTTTTTTTTTTTTTTTCTTTCTTAATTTCTTAATCATGCAAAACTAGGAAAACGACACACATGAAATAAAAGAGAAAGTTCTAAAATAATAGAGAGGAATCTTAAATATGAAATCATTAAAAATTAATCTAAATTCACAGTTATTTTTTCATGAGTACCAATCAGGAAATACTGAACATCAATTAAAATAATGTCTTTAACTCAATATTTAACTGAGTTTATTATCTCACAAAATGAACTTTTCTACTGATTTCTTTATATGAACAACAATTCTATAACATTTAAGTCAAAATCCTTTGGATTAAAAGATAATTTTGATCGCATTTGTGTTTTCTTAATTTTTGTACTTTAATTTCTCAAAATACAGAAGACAGTAGTATAGACAAGAATGAACTCCCACATTGAGAAAACCAATGGAGTTGTAAAATATATGGGTTATAAAAGAGATGCTTGTGGCATTGAGCAATATACTTACCTGGATGGGGTCAATGGGTGATCATGAAGGCCCATGGCCTAGAACAGTAACTTTCATTGCACTTGGAAAGGGTGCTGTTGTAAGGTCTGTCCAAGTGACAGAGCCTACATCAAAATTTGTGGTAGAGGGGGCCAGCGTTCGCGCGGCCTCTACTAATCTAAACTTAAGTTTTCATCACGCCCTTGGGCACTATTCTGATACTTAGCTTCTTTTGTCTATGTTTGATCATTATAGTATTTAGTTTCTTTTTTCTGTTTGCTCATTACAGTTGAGACCTCTTATATTGTTGTTGAGTTAACTGATGTTGTCTGGAATGTACTAATTTTCAATGTTAAGCCCTATTCCTATGTTTGGTTCCTTACATAGTCCTAAATTAGTTTGTTTATTGAGTTTAGTCTCTATTATTTGGTTCCTTACCCAGTTTTTTCCCATCCAATTTAATTAGTTCATTGAGCAGACCTGAGTATGATCTGGTTTGTTGAAATTTGAAACATTTATTACAGAAGTATATTCTAACAAATTTATGATTATAGGATGAATGTAGAATAGCCTGGTGCTGTCTATCCAGTAGGAGCGTAGGGAGGTAGAATAGGATACCGTAAATGTGGAAATATACCTCTCACTTGACTGATCGTCAACTTTTTCTATTGGTCATGTTGATTCAACCTATAACCAAAAGAATCTCATTTTATTATTGTTCATGCTTATCAATGAAAAACAGCCTTACATTTACATCCAATCACAAATCAGTTATAATTTCAAGAAATAAGTTCACAGATAAGATCCTAAAAAGGAGATTACACCAATCTTTTCAAGGATGGAATGAAGTTATTCCTGAATCTTCACCTAGATCCATAATTCAATCACGAACAGAAGAAGTATTGTTACATAAACACTGATTTGTAATGTCTTTGCAGAACTAAAAATGATTCAGGGTAAGTCCATAATTATCTTAAACAGGAGCAAGGAGAGATTATAGAACCAAATCCATAACAACTTTATTCTATTTTGAAGCTAGTATGACTAATATATCAATATCCAGCAAACCCTTAATGGACAATGAAGAACAAGGTTCATCAAAGCATTCAGAATCTATCAAAGTTGGATCCAACCCATGTTGTACATTCCAATAACCATGAAGAACTGCACTAAAACAGGAACAGAAGCACTAAAATTGACACATTCCAATAACCATGAAGAACCCTGGTGATCATGTAGTAAAACAGATATCAAAATTTTCCAAAGAAAAGAATGAAAGCAGAATGCATTTCCACACAGAATATTAGACAGAAACAACGGAAAAAAAGAATATCATTGTGCTTCATGCTTACTCAAGCAGAAATTGGGAGTGCTTTCTCTGAAATCTTCTGAAGTTGATGAAAGAAGATAATTATCTCCAAAAATTAAGAATGAATAAATTGAAACATTACCTTTTCTTCTACTTATCATTCTTTTAATTTTGAGGAGCACTATACTACTTTGAATTTTTAGTTAAAAATAATATTGTAGTTAAAATATTCCTTAATTTATATTATCAGCAAGAAAAAAATATATTAAATGGAAAGACACAGTGTTCCAACCTGTTTATAACTAAAAACAAGATAAAAGAAAAGTACAAGATACATTTAACATAGATAGTGTCATGGCAAATACAAAAGAACTGCCCCCAACAAAACACACTGAGCCTCTAGTACAGATAGATAAAAACAGATAAGTTATAAGATATCACACTAAGGAAAAACAAACCTCATAAAAGGCTACATTTATGCAGCAGGAAAAAATTCACAGCTGCCATCGTGCTTTTTCCTCAAATTGAACTTTTCTGTTGATTTCTTTCATATGAACAACCATTCTATGGCAGTTCAAGTCAAAATCATTTGGCTTAAAAGATTATTTTGATGACATTTCTTAATTGTTGTACTTTACTTACTCAAATACAAAAGACGGTTCTTCCAAAAGAACTTGCACTGGCAGAGTATAAAGAAGAAGACTTAAGTCCCACATTAGAAAACTAATGGAATTGATAAAGTGTATGAGCTATAAAACAAATGCTTGTGGCAATGAAAAACATACTTACCTGGATGGGGTCAATGGGTGATCAATGAGGCCTATGGCCTAGGGCAGTGACCTTCATTGCACATAGAAGGGGTGCTGATCTAAGGTCTGTCCAAGTGACAGAGCCTACATCATAATTTGTGGAAGAGGGAGCCTGCGTTCGCGCGGCCCCTGCAATCTACTTTAAAATTTTTTCTGTTTTGTTTTGAATTATTTCTTTAGTGTGTATGTTGTTAAGTACAAATTACAAATGTTAGCCCTACTGTTATGTTATTTTCTACCAAATTAGTATGTTTATAGACTTTACTATTTTCTTCTTTACCTAGTTTATCAATAACAAATCAGTTATAATTAAAGATTAATTAAGATACTAATGAGGAGTTCACACCATTGTTTCCAAGGATGGAATGAAGTTACTACTTAATCTTCACCTAAATCAATAATTCAATCATGGACAAAAAAGTTATTCTTACATCATTGATCTGTAGTGTTCTTGCAGAATTAAAAATGATTCAGGATAAGTTCATAATTATCTTAAACAGGAGCAAGGAGAGGATTATACAACCAAATCAATAACATAACTTCATTCTATTTTGAAGCAAGTTTAAAGAGTATATCAATATCTAGCAAACCCTTAATGGACAATGAAGAACAAAGTTCATCACAGCATTCAGAATCTATCAAAGTTTGATCAAACCCATGTTTCTTTCATCATGACCATGCCAAAAGATAAAGGATAATATGAGAGAAAAAAAGAAGAAGGAGGGACACAAGCACCAAAATTGACATTCCAATACCATTCAGAACCCTGTCGATCATGTTGTACAACAGATATCAAAATTCTAAAGAAAAGAAGAATCAATCATGAAATGTCAATCAAACCAAACTTAAAACATAATCCATTTTCACACAGAATATTAGGCAGAAACAATGTTTGTTATTATCATTCAAATAATTATTTTACAATTAAATTAATTTTGTACAATATTTTTTAATTTAATTACAAGTTTTATAAATATATATTTACACCATGGGTTACTAACCAGTTATATTTTTTGTTGCTCATGAATAAAATGACGTAAAACTTCAAAACTGTTGTTCTGTCGTTAATGTTTGTAGGATTCGGCTGTCCTTTTGTTTCATGCCTCAAATGTTGGGTAATGCTAGGTATGAAGTTACATCAATTTTAGGAATTGCCAATAAACTTTTATAGTTTCAAATTAAGAAAAGAGAGGATAAATTACTTCCAGATAATCAAAGCTTGTTTGACTGTAATTTTTATTTTATTTTAATTATTTTTTAAGATACTAAAATATGGTTATTAAAACAAATAAGTTATAAGGATATCAGACTCAGGAAAAACAAACCTCATAAAAGGCTACATTTATGCAGCAAGGAATTATTCACAGCTGCCACAATGTCTTTTTCCTCAAATTGCTGATTTCTTTAATATGAACAACCATTCTATGGCAGTTCAAGTCAAAATCATTTGGATTTTTATTATATTTCTTAATTGTTGTACTTTATTTTCTCAAATACAAAAGATGTTCTTCCTAAAAGCACTTGCAGTGGCACAGGCATGATATAAAGATTTCCTAAGTCCCACACGGGGAATCCAATGGAGTTGTAAAGTTTTTGAGCTATAAAAGAAATGCTTGTGGCATCTAGAAACATACTTACCTGGATGGAGTCAATAGGCGATCAATGAGGCCTATGGCTTAGATCAGTGACTGCATTGCACTTAGAAGGGGTGCTGTTTTAAGGTCTGTCCAAGTGACAGAGCCTACATCATTATTTGTGGTAGAGGAGACCTGCGTTCGCGCGGTCTCTACTATTATGACTTTAACACTTTTGTTTTTTTTATTAAACTATTCTATCCTGAAAATGTTATAATCATTTGTTATAGAGATTAAAAGCCCTTAATGTTGTTGATAGATGATAATATAGAGTAATCTGAGTCATTGTTCTTATGTAATGAGTTTTTGTTTATAATTCTCTGGAGAAAGTTACTTATTTGTTGTAGAATCTGATCTTATAAAAGTGTAGTACAAATAGATAAATACAAACCATAAACCTTAACCAATTAGGTATGATCGGTGGAATATGAGAACTTCATTGGATAGCACACACCTTAATACTTCTCTGGTCAAAGCACAATTCACCAGAAAGTGAGAGATATCTAGCCAAAAAGAGAATATTGGTAAGCATACTATTTAACTATGGTTGAACATGTGAAAGAACTTGGACCCAGCAGACACAAAAAAAAGTCCGAACATCTTGTTCAGATTTGAATTGTCATATAGGGTGCAGTGTGTCTCATATGAGTGTTCCATTCCATTTATGTCCGACATGGACAAGGTTCTCCTTTTGCTTCATAGCAGGAGAGCAATTCAACAAAGTAGTTAATCTTGAGAACTCATCATTCAAATCTGTTTCTGGTACAATCTTCTAAAGATTTTTGCACCTTCAAGTTCTGCATGAATCTCCCTCTCAGTCCTATTCCCATGGGGTTGCTTAACAACCACCTTTCTCTGTCACACAACATAGCCGGGTTGGAAACATCTATGTGTTTCAGTGCTTCAACTTCATCAAACTGATTTCTCATGTCAAGTGCCACTTGAGCACATCAGACTGTACAAATACCTGTAATAACACAATAACAAGCCAGAATTTCAGTCAAAAGCTACACAACAACTGTTAATATCAGTAAAAGAAATATTCAGAACCAAAAATATGAATCTAAAAACTAAAGGAAATAAAGAACCTCAACATTTCTGCAAGTTTTCTAATTTTACAAAGATGAAATGATCAAATTAAAACTAATACATGCATAGTCTTTATGCAAATGACTTTCCAAAAGAACTTGCAGTCACAAAGTCCGATATGGAAATATGCAGTATACTAATAAAGAGTATGAGTGATAAAACAAATGTCTGGCATAAAGTACCGTACTCAGTACTTTTTATTGTTAGTGTTAATTGTGTGCCCTCCTATTTTCAGTTCTTAATGCTTTAGTATTATTTTTATTTAGTGAAGTTGTATTTTGGTGCGTCCTTACCTTACTATTTGTTTTTGGTAATTGAGTTAATCAACCTCAACTTCTGTCTTAGTCCTATTGTTTGGTTCAACAATTTTGTGTTTCATAATTCAAAACAATTACAGTGTGTTGGTATCAGATGCCTGGTTTATTTATTTTGATCATGTTTGGGACCAAACAAGCCATTATGGCTTTCCATACTATATGTCCTTCTGTTGGACGCGAATCCAAACATCTTACCAGACCGTTTGAATTAGTTTCACAATAAAATAATGTCTTTTTTCTCAATATATTTATCCTACAAATTAAGCTTTTCTGTTGATTTCTTTTATATGAGCAGCCATTCTGTGACATTTCAAGTAAAAATCATTTGGCTTAAAAGATAATTTTGATGACATTTGTGTTTTCTTAATGATTGTACTTAAATTTCTCAAATATAAAAGACAGTTATTTCCAGGAGAGCTTACTGTCCCACATCGAGATAAGTAAAAGAGTTGTAAAGTGTATGAGCTATAAAACAAATGCTTATGGTATTGATTATCATACTTACCTGGATGGAGTCAATGGATGATCCTTAAGGTCCATGGCTTAGGATAACAACTTTCATTGCACTCAGAAAGGGTGTTGTCCTAAGGTCTGTCCAAGTGACAGAGCCTATATCATAATTTGTGTTAGAGGGGTCTGCGTTCGCGCGACCCTAATTATTTTATGTCTAAATTTCATTATCTTCCTTAATTTTTGTTAGTTACGTTCTCTCTTGTCTTATACTGTTGTTTGAACTAGTTCATGTCTTATACTGTTGTTTGAACTAGTTCATGTTATTTGATTGAGTTGATGCTATCTGTTATATGATTTCTAATGCCATGTTTGGTTCTTTACGTAATCTCCATATTAGTTTGTTTATTGAGTTTATTCCTATTATTTGGTTCCTTACCCATTTTTTTACTTCCATTTTAGTTTGTTCATTGAGCTAAGTTAATTGAGTATCGTACTACTGTTGTATTGTGGGAAGGGAAGAGTTATGATTTCCAGATTTGAAACATATAATCTACATAGTATTGTTGAAGTGTACCTGCAGGATATGGAGGCATAGCATGTGGATAACCATGTGCAGCAGGGTATGGTGGTGGATAGTATCCTGAAAGAATAAGCATTAGGGAGGTGGATATGCTCAAGGTGGTGGTGGATATGCAGGTGGATATTCTGGAGGATAGTGACCAAAATAATGAGGATAACCTCCTGGTGGTGGTGGTGGATATGCTGGTGAAGGGTAGGCTGTTGGGGGGATAGTCTCCTGGAGGAGGGTAGGGAGGTTAAGTTGGATACCATAGAAGTGGAAATATACTTCTCTCTCACTTGACTCATCATCATCTTTTCTATTGTTCATGTTGATTCAACCTATGATCAAAAGAATCTCCATTTATGACAAATTATGGTTATGCATGTCAGGTACTAGTGTAATAGTAATATGGATAAAAGATATCTATATTGAATTAAATGTAAACATAAGACCTATAAAGCAATGTTCAAATGCTTGTTTTCAAAGACATCCTATAATACCACTGAGAATATGTTTTTGTTCAATATTCTTTTTGAAACCAAGAACTGAGATTAAGAGGCTGTAGGAGGGTTAATTGTGTATATGGAGAAAGACATGTTGTATATTTATTTTGCTCTGTATGATTTTTGTATGTACAAATCCATAAAAACCACATTCTACATTGGTTTTTAAGTTAACCAACATAAAAAGTCTCATTTTTTTTATTAAACTCCTCGCTTGGGGATCAACTCAAAATCTGTAATGCAATAAATAATTTTCAAAACACATTTCTTATAACTAATCGAGTAATGACACTTCTAAAACGATTTACAAAATAGTAGCAAAAAAATTGTTAAATTTATTACAACACCAATTTTTAAAAATATTTGTTTAGGCTAATATTATTAACCAATATCAAAAATGAAAAAACAATAATGATGAGATAGACACTTACACGTGAAAAATATTTATTTGACAATCTTATTTTGTTGTAAATATTAATATTTATTGTAGTTATAAAGTGGAAAGCAATTATGAAAAAATCATAACTATATGACAAAACAGTGACAGTGGTGTTGGACTGCGTCACCACTTTCTATGACACAACAACCACAAGCAAATGCAATGTCAAAACAGTGAAACAATGCACAGAAAGGAGAAAAGTAAGGGAAAAGTGGATGGATACTAAGTTTATAAAAGAATACTCATATACTTACAGATACCACAGATGCAGTTGGTTTCTAAAAGTACCAAGGAACTCAACCAATAAACCCTAGATGAAACTGATACATCAATTACAAATGAACCATATATAACATAAACTCTGCATAACGGATTACTAGAAAAAAAAATACTAAACCAGTTAGTTTTTAAACAAGTGACTAATAAAAACTGATATCTAGGATGTTAGGATCTTAACACATCTATCTACACCTTTTTTTTTTTTCATTAGGAAAAAAGTTAATCCAGAATACAATATCTTCATTGCAGATTTAAGTAATATGAAATCTATGTGAAAAGGTTTATCTGAAAGGAAAGTTTTACATTATGATTTACTAACTATATGAAATTTAAAAGGAGCGCGGGTTGGGATTACTGAGATGCAACAAGAAATGCAAAATCACTTATTTTGTGATAGAATAGAATGGCAGAAAGGCTAATTCTTAATGATAGGCCTATGAGTTTCCATATAATCAACAAACTCATCTGCATATTTTTTCTGCAGTTCTTTGTTCCCAAATACCTTACTCATCTCCTCTGCTTGACTTCTATAGGTTTTTCCTTCCTCTTCCAACATCACTGATCTCAATGCATTGGCCAAAGACTCCCTGCTGAACTTCCCTTCATCCTCACTTCTCTGTACTTTGATCCCTACCCCTTTCTCCTCCATAAGCCTAGAAACTATAAATTGATCATTTTGAAAGGGCAACATAACAAGTGGACACCCAATTTGAAGACTCTCTATCACTGAACTCCAACCACAGTGAGTCAGGAACCCCCCAATAGACTTGTGTGATAAAATCCTCATCTGTGGGGCCCATGTTCTCCACACCATACCATTTCCTGAGTTATTCACAACCACATCCTGCAACTCAACGCTAGATGTGTTTTGCTTCTTCAGAACCCAAAAAAAGGGAAAACCAGACATTTCTATTCCCATAGTAATTTCAGTGAAGTCTTCATCACTTAGTGTCATTTCAGTTCCAAATGCCACATAAATCACTGACCCTTTTTCCTGTTTGTCTAACCAATTAAGGATGGTGTTCCAGTTTTCATCATTGCTGTCTTCACTGAACTCTAATGAAGGTGGCAATAACCCAACTGGAATCATTGTTTTCCCATGTATACTTTCACACAATTTGAGAGGCTCACCTTCAATCTCCATGCAGCTTCTTAAAGCAAAAACTTGAGCACCATTAGAAATTCTAAGGAGTCGAAAGACGTCTGAAACCCCCGATTCATTTGCCTCATAATGTTCTTTAGGAAAACCTTTGTTCTGCACAGACTTACTTGCTTTTCTAGTATAATCACCTAAAATCAAACACAAACCAGATGCATTAAAAATAGAGAAAAAGATGCATGAGATTCCTAGCTTAGAAGATATTGGCGGCAACCAGTAGGGTGCAAAGTCGTATATTATCCAATGGGGTTTGCATCTCTCCAGAAACTTGGTCAAAGGTTGTTCAAGACCATCAAAAGCCAGCTTGAGATATGGAATGATGTGGTGAGGAATGTCAACAGTGGCCTCTGCATTTTCTGGGAGTTTGTCAACACGGGGCAGTGGGAGTTCTATCAGATCCACCAAAGGTTGCAAGTTTTCAGGCACTTTGGGT
>Ga0123342_1002954_pt1 | contig 27864 bp, 4 predicted proteins | sample Turbeawhitnodule_FD_89960 | JGI IMG/M metagenome (GOLD analysis project Ga0123342, IMG submission 89960) | Root nodule microbial communities of legume samples collected from Mexico - Turtle bean Mexico white nodule | ecosystem: Host-associated > Plants > Roots > Nodule | place: Mexico: Nepantla... | reverse complement strand
TGTTTTTGGTATGTGTTTTTTTTTTTTTTTTTGGTTTGGGTTTTTTTTTTTTTTTTTTATTATTTTGTTTAAAACTTTTTATTTGGAATGCAAAGCAAAGTTTGAATGTCTATGTAATATCCTTATGAAATATTAGATTTGCAGGTTGTGCTTGAGGAGTTATTTATTTTTTATGTTTTATTAAGTTGGACATGTAGAAGTAGATGATATTGTTAGGATTTGTTGTATAAAAATTAGAGTATCCCTGAAATATTTCTTATTATTTTATTTTTTTATTGATAAAAAAATATAATTTTTTTGCTAATAAAAAATAATAGTTACATAATAAAACTTTAAAGTTTAATATCGTTGATAATTTTTTTTTATCGATCAGGAATATTAATATATACTCAATCGTATTTGAAAGTTTAAAGTAAGTTCTTTATAACACTTTCAAGCAATTGTAATTGCAAGTATATTGTATTTTGCTTATTTATAATATATAACACATCAATATTACATAACAAATAAATTATATATTTTTTGTATTTTTGAAATCGATAATTATTTTAAAATAAAAATTCTAATAAAAAATGAATATTATATGATGTGTTTTAAAACATATTTTAAAAAAGGCAAAGGTTTTTTAAAATGTAAAAAAAAGTAAACTGAAATTACTTTTGAAGTGAGATTTATTTTTCTTAAAAGAGAAATCATATTTTAATCTACAAACCATCTTCTTTTTGAAAATTGAAAATGCAAAATCGTGTTTTAAAGTATAATTAGAAGTCGCATTGAAAACAGCACTTTCAAAATCTATCCGTTTTCTTATATATGTATTTTTCTAAAATTGTTGGTAAGAGGTAAAAGGGGACAATACCTTAGAAGTAACTCCTTTAAAAGAATATATATATATAATAATTTATATATGTATTTGGTTATTTAATTTTGCAATTTGTGTGAGAGTGTTGTTGGGATGTTGCAACATTCTTTAGAAGTAAGTCCTTTATTTATATATGTGTGAAGTAAATTAGAATTTTGCCGTCAAAGCCGGTTGCTTGCTTCGCAACCTTCTCTGACAACCGATAACATTATTGTGTAGTCATTAATTATTCACGTAATTTTGAGTTCACAGCTATCATTAGATAAAACCCTTTTCTAACACAAACAACAATCTTACAACTCAAACATTTCAACATTATGTGTCAATAATTTTGTACAAATGACAGCATAGTACCAGTTGTACTCTAATAAACTATCATTCAGTGGAATTATTAAATCAAAACAAATTTCGTATTTAAAATTCTATGTTAATTAGATATAAGAAATTTCATATATTAGATATAAGAACCTTCAAGACAAAAAATAATTAGTTGTTATAATGACTAAATTAGAGACTGAATAAATTTTTGATTTTTAAATTGGTATCTAATTAGCAACCAAAGTTTTTCTATCAAATTTAGAATATAAATAATTGGTAGTTAAAACATTGGTAGCTAATTAGATACCAATTTAGAAACTATTTAACAATAATAGAAATTAATTTAGAAACCATTTTTTTTAGTTTCTAAAATGGTATCTAATTTAATTACTATTGCAACTAATTATTTTGATCTCTAAAAATTAGTTTCTATTTGATGATTTTCTTATATAGCTACAAATCTTATAAATTAATTTAATAAAAAAAATATAATATAAAATATTTTAGGATATTCTAACTCTTGTAAAAAAAACTACAAAGTCGATCATCAAAACCTAAAATACATTGACAAAATACTAGAAAGATATATTAATTTTTTACTTTAGATTTAAAATTGACTTTTTAATATAAACAATTTTTTTAATACGAATTATAGTTTGTTTGTTGTAGAGTAAAATGGTGATGGTGGAACTCTTTGTTGCAACGAACCACTGTCTTTTTGGTGAAGAGGTTGAGTGAGTGTTAGGTTTAACACTTTTCTTTTCTTTTCTGTGTGCTATTTGATATTTGACTTTGGATATAAGCAATGCCAAGGTGCTTCCATTGTACTTGCCCCTACACAACTAGTACCTACCTACCTATCATATATATATATTTACTTCATTTCTAGTCTCAAAAATAAAATATTTGGTGTGTTATATAGTGCATGTTTGTCACTGCTTGTATTGTCTCTTCGTTATTATTAATTTCTATAAGGTCTGCTCACTATTATCATAATGAAAAATAGTAAGATGTAATCAGTATTTTGTTGTTTTGTTGATAGATTTTTCCTCCATCAGATTCAAAATACATACATGTATAAATAATATACATAAGAAATTTAACTATAAAGTTAGACGTATGTGTTGAATGGAAACTAGAGACATGAATAATATATAAGAAATATTATTCTAATTTATTATTTTAAAGTTTTGAATTGAATGTGGAGTGTTTGGTAGGAATTGAAAGTTATGTACTGTGAAAAAGTGTTGAAGTATTGAAATCACACATTTATTGTCTTTAAAATTTTAAATTAGAATTGATATAATTTTTTTTTATATGGATTCAGTTATAAGCGATATTTTCATCATTTAGAAGCTAATAATTACAATTCTCATTTTTAAAATGCAACTCTTTTAACTTAAAAAGTGTATCCCAAAACACATATTTTTCTCAAATGTTCAAAGCTGTAATATGTTTTTGTAATTATATAAAAAAAAGTGAGTCTATATAATATCTCTAAGTGAGTCTATAAATGACAAATGTAATATGCCTCCTTGCTTTTTACTATAAGTTCTCTCTCTCCTTAATTACTGGTGTTCGGTCAGGATTGACATAAAAAATGTACTCTGATGATCAAGTAAATACTATGTGTTAATAGTGTATAGTGTAACTGATTGAAACGTACCTTACACCTCTTTAAAATGTTTATTTATAGTTTTTAGTCATAGACCTTTGTTGTAATGGACCGAATCAGTAGCTAAATTCCTAGCATGATCCCTGATTTATAGGGAGGTATGTTGGTGTATTTGGAGAATATTTGTAATAAATCAATATCTTATACTAACTTAGTGTTGATTGATTTTTTAGGAGTGTTATCCGAATTTGATGCGAAATGATCATGATTTATTGGGAATTTCCATATTCGTCATTGTTGTCATTTATTGAACACCTTTAATATGTATTAAAGTGGTCGGTCATCGAAACCAAATTATTAGCTCATCCAGTACTCACCGATACAATTTCTTTAATCGTCTTTTCTTTTATATTATTTGTCAATCCCGTATGCAAAACTTAACAAATAATATCATAAAATAATAATTACATAATTTGTGTAAAAAATAATTTAATATAAAAATGGAATTAATGTCAATTGAGATGATGAGATTATTTTAGTTTAATTAGTCGTCTAAAACTGAAACTATAAATATTCTGAAGAAAAATAGTTTATGATCTATAGAGATTATACTTGTCTCCTAAAAAGAACAAGTATTTTCTAAAAGCAGAAAATGAAGTGAAGTGAGAATTTGGGAACTAGAAAAATAAAGTAGTATTGTTGGGACATGTCACTATCTTGGAGAGCATGGTGAAGTAATATGCAAACTTTCGTTTTCATGTTCAGTGCTGACCAAAGAAAAAATAGTGTAGATTGTGATGATAACGTTGTGATTTTTTTTATCGATAAAAAAATAATAAGTAAATATGTGACATTTCAGGAATATTTTAATTTGATTACAGAACACAAATTATGTATATGTATATATAATCTAAAGAACAAAAAATATATCGATACTTATATTAATTAATAGTGACCCAAAAGTTTATCTTTAACACAACATGAGAAAAAACAATGTTAAGTTGTGCATATATAAAAAATAAAATAAATAAGATGATAATGTTATGTACATATGTAGTGTTTTAGCTCCAACCAATTAGGTTAAGTTTTGTATATGTTATGATGAGATGAGTGGTTGAAAAGGTTAAGTGAGTGAGTGAGTGAGGTGTGAAGTGTTGTGTTAAAGAGTTAAAGTGGAGTTGGAGGATTAATTCCACTAGTGTAGTGTGGGTTAGTCTCTATCACTCTCTCTAATATCCTTAACCTAATTTATAATATGTTATTTTTATTTTAAAAGCTACATAATAAAATGATTTTATTTTTTTATGATGATGTAATAATTAAAAATAATTTATTAATCTTTGTTAAAGGAGACAAACTTTACATACTAACAAGATTGAAAATTTGAATCTTATGTGACACATTAGTCAACATCTTTTTTTATCACCATTCTTCTCATTTTCTCTTTTTTTTTTTTAGTTTTACATTTGTTTTGTTCTTGTTAATTTTGGTAATATTCCATGTGATTTTAGTCTTGAAGTACACATTCAAATTTAGAAAAAACAAAACAAACTCTATTTTTTACATGGTCCCATAATCCTAATTCATCTCATTTAGATGAATAAGACATAAATGTTTACAGAAAAACTAAAGTAAATAAGAGTTAAAATAGTTGAAGGTGGTAACATCATATTTTGATAATTCAGCAATTCCTACATCTAATTAGGTAAACTAGCTTGCTAGGAGGAAGATAGACTTTTTTACCTTTTTGATTCCTAAATTCTTTGCATTTGCATTTGTATTTGCATTTGGTGGGTTCTATATATTTATTTCCCTTTCCTTAATGAGGAATATGCCCCAATCCTACAATGTTTCTTAATATATTGTGATTAAGCTGCAAAAAAAACATACTTATTTCACACTCAAATATATGTTTGACTTAACATTTCTTTAATTTATTTTTCAAATCTCTTCTTACTTATTGCTTCATGTTTCCCACTACTTCTACTCAACTAAAATATGTAACCATTTTTTTGAACACATTTTTCCTAGTGGTCGAAACATATTGAAAATCATAAAACATAATATATAAATTTTATCACTTTTATTTCGTAAATTAATTTGAAAAGGGGTTAAGAATGTGTTAATGAGTTTGATGCTTAAGAATATGAAGTCCTTAGCCTTGTACGTTGAACCTTAAGCTGCTGCTAAAATGCATTTTATTTCTCTCTCTTAAATTTAATGAATCTTTTATTGGCACATGTAGTTTAATTTAATTGGAATTATGATTGCAATTATAGTGAGCAAAATACTTTCGTTGGTGATAATTTGGGCTTAGTTTGCATACTTAATAATTAAATAAGAGTATGATAAAATATATATATTATCCTAAAAGATAAAAATAGAATGGTCGGTTGCTTCGTAATATAAGATTTATTTATTTAGAAAAGGAAAAAAAGAGTTAGAACTTTAGTTACCTAAACAGTTTTTTTTTAAAAAAAACTGTGTTGATAGAATATTTGTTGCGATCTAAGTTTATTGGTATCATCACATTCGATGTATTGTCCGCTTTGAAAGTCGGTGTTTTGTCATGGTTTTGTCCTTAAAAGACGTTTCGGTGGATTGAGGGAGGAGGAAGTATATAAACTAACTTGACATCGACTCTGAGCGATGAAGGACTATATTGGCATACATGAACAATATTATTATTATTTTAAAAAAAGAATAATATTTATGTTGATAGAATTAGTAACCAAGTGGATTAGTTTGTTTTGTAATCTTTTACATTGAAACATTTTCTAGTATGTATTTGTTGATAGGCATATTGACAAGGCCATTAGAAAGACTTTTATACAAAGTTAGGCCAAACATTTAAATAAACCTAATTAGACCTAAAAAGAAGGTTACAATAATTATTCTTGTCAGACTCAAACCATGCAAAACTTTAGTCTAATCTACCTCATTTCCGTGCCAATTATTTATTTATTCTAATTCTTCAAATATCATAATCTATATTTGTATGATTTTTCTTCTTTATATTTTTGTTGCACCAAAAGAATTACTTCCTTTATTAAAAGTTTTATGAACTATTAAGACAACGACATTAGCTATATTTTTTTAGCCAATCAATTTTTGGATAGCATTCTTAAGACCAGAAAAACCTTTGCCAACCACTTTTATATTCATAACTTAGTTTTCTTTATTTATTACACAATATAAGAAGTTATTTATTGTAGAATATATGCGTATTACATCACTTGTAGGATTTTATAATAATTTTTACTTCAATGTAAAATTTCACATAAATTTATTTGGTTGTTGATATAAATATATAATAAAAAAATTATTAAATAAAAATTAATTTTATAGATCAAAATAATTATTTTTTATATTGAATAAATTATAAATATTTTATAAATTAAAAAATTTATTGGTATCTAAAATAGTTTTTATTATTAATAAAAATTTATAAAATAGTTTCTAAATTGATATTTAATTATTGACTACCAAGATTTTAACTACTAACTATTTTATATTCTAAATTAGTCTCTATTAGTTTTTAAGAGACTAATTTATAATCTGAAATATTAGTAACTAAAAACTTGGTAACTAATTTAGATATCAATTTAGAAAATATTTATAATTTTTTTTATTAATAATAGAAATCACTTTAGATATCAATAAATTTTTAGTATCTAAAATAGTATCTAATTTAGTCAATATAGTGATTAATTATTTTTTATCTCTAAATTTAGTTGTTATTTAATATTTTTCTTGTATTGATCACTATAAAAAAATCATTAAATATAAACTAATTTTAGAGAAAAAAATAATTAGTTAACTAGATTAGATATTATTTTATAAACTAAAAAACATTGGTGTCGTTTCTAAATTTATGAACTAGTTTTTAAATTGGTATTTAATTAACTAACTGATATCTAATTAGCTACTAGGGTTTTAACTACCAACTTTAGAATATAAATAATTGGAAACTAAAACTTTAGTAACTAATTAGATGTTGATTTAAAAACTATTTTTCAAAAACTAAATTAGATACCAATAATTTTTTTTTAGTTTATAGAATAGTATATAATTTAGTCAATATAATAATTAATTAATTTTTTTTATAAAAATAATTTTTATTTAATAAATTTTCTAGTAGTAGTGGATATATTTTTACCATAATTTTACGTGATGTTATTCTAATGAAGATATCTTAATGTTATCACTTATAATAATGTTCTAACTCAAATATACCTTATGTAACTACAAAAGAAATAAGATTGTAAAAGCAAAATTGGAAAAAAGTGTGACAAAGAATTTTTTTACTACTTATTAATTGAGTTGGTTCTAAGCTCATGACTTTTTTTCTCATTCAATTTTCAATCTCTCTCCCTATTGTTTCAATTAATGCTTTCCCATAAAGTGTTCTAAATGGGGTATATATACTTTTACTTAAGGGATAATTTCAATTTAAATTGATTCATAACAAAACTTTAAGTGTTGAGTGAAGTCAAATTGAAAGAAAATATTTAAAATAAACACATTAAAAACATATTACTTTAATTAAGAATTAAATGACCAAGTCACTGCACCAAATCAAAGTGTATCATAAGATGCTTTTAACCTTATATCAAAAGTTTAAGTCTATCCCTAACTCTTATAAATATCACCAACAACATTTCATTATTAAAATCCTAAACAAACCTTTTTAAAAAAATATTTTTATAGGTATACTTTTAATACTTTTCAATTTCCCTTAAAAGTACAAGTCCCATTAATATAAAATAATACACCTTTTACATTAGATATTTAGTGTAGCTGATGAAAATTATTTTTTATAAATTTGATGTAAGAAATACTTACATAATTAATAACTAATCTAAAAAACTAAAATGATGGATATAAAATGTGCTATTATAATAGTAGTGGTGTAGATTACTTTTTCAACTGCTCTTTTGATTAGTACATAGATTAATGGGAAATAATGTCATATTTGCCACCTACTTGTGGACAATTAAGTCAATGATCTGATTAAAGTGACCAGTAATTAACATTTTATTATAAAAATTTAGGAACACTCGCATGAGAATGGCATGCTTCAAATCTCTCTCTAACTTATACTAATAATATTTTTATCAGTAAAAAAATAAATAAATTAAAAAAAACACTTTAAAAGTTATTTTTTTATTCAGGTTGGAACTTATATAAAACAATATACATACATTATTAAAAAATCATCAAATAAAAATTAATTTAAAAAAATAATAATTAATTACTATATTGACTAAATTAAATATTATTTTAGAGATTAAAAATATTATCGGTATCTAATCTATTTTTTATTAATTATAAATAATTTTTAAATTGATATATAATTAACTATCAATATTTTAACTACCAACTATTTAAAATTTAAAATTAATAACTTAAATCTTAGTAACTAATTAAATACAAATTTAAGAACTATTTATTAATAATATAAATTAATTTAGATATTAATATTTTTTTAGTCTATACAATAATATTTTATTTAATTAATATAAAACTAACTATTTTTTATTTTCAAAATTAATTTTTATTTAACAATTTTTTTTAGTGATATAATTTGTTAGTTTTCTCTTATAAACCTATGGTATTTTTGTCCATTTCACTCACTAATAAAGCTAGTTAATATTTGGGTGCTTAAAATATTGGCATTACGGTGAAATTGTAAAAATAATTATTTTTTTAATCTAAAATCTATATATGTTAACGTATACAGTTGATGTTTTAAAAGACTTTTTTGTATATAAAAAGTAGATTTTAATTTTTTTTAAGAATGTAATTATTTCTTGAAAAAATTTTATAATTAAAATTTTATAATTTAATTTTGAAGAACTCGTAAAATATCAAATGAGATTTAAAAGGATTTTATGAATTTAAGGAATTTAAAGTATTTTATGCATTTGAATTTTTTTCTATAAATATTTATATTTTTATTATGAAGTACATATTATAAGAAAATCACTAAATAAAATTTAATGTTAAAAAATTTAAATAATTAATAATTGAATGTAATTAGTTAATTAGATACCAATTTAAAAATTATTTATCAATAATAAAAAACAATTTAGATATCAATAATTTTTTTGTCTGTAAAATAGTGTCTAGTTAATATAGAAACTAATTATTTTTTTTTATAAAGTTAATTTTTACTTAATAATTTTTTAAAAACGATTTTTATTATTATGTAAATATAAGTGAATAAAAATTAATTTTATAATTATAATTAATGTTGATATCAATGATCACAGTCACTCAAAATAAATAAAAAGTTGCTTATTAAAAATTATAAACAATTCTATCGTTAGGTTAAAAACATGATAAAAAATAATTAGTTACTATATTATTAAATTAAATATTATTTTATAAATTAAAAAATTATTGATATTTAAATTATTTTTTATTATTAATAAAAAATTATAAAATAATTTCTAAATCTGACTATAGTTATCAAAATTTTAGTTATTAATTATTTTATATTATAAATTAGTGTCTAGACATTAATTTAGAATCTAAAATATTAGTAAATTTTTTTAAAGTAATTATGTTTTTTACTAATTTTTAATCTACAATTCCATAATAATATTTAGAATGCTTCTTTGTTCAAGCTATAACAAAATTTGTTGATTTTTTTTTACTTTTTAAAAACAGTTATGGTTATTCACTAACACATGTAAATTTAACAATAATGTCTACAAATATATTTATGTGCGTCACGTAAACAATTACACTTTTGAAGTCTTAAAAAAGTTTTCTTTAAACTGTTTGCTACTTGATAAGACTTTAAAAAATTATTACCACTAACAAATTATTAAATAAAAATTAATTTTAGAAAAAAAATAATTAATTATTAATAATTTTTAAATTAGTATCTAATTATAATTTTAATTATTAATTAATTAAATTTTAAAGTTGATAGTTAAAACTCTAATAACTAATTAAATATTAATTTAAAAATTATTTATCAGTAATAGAAATTAATTTAAATACCAATTTTTTTTAATCTATAAAATAATATTTAATTTATTCAATATAATAATTAATTATTTTTTTTATCTAAAGTTGGGTTCTGTTTAATGATTTTCTTGTAATGTATTTTTTTTAAATATTTTCAATTAAAAATGTTAGGATTTATACATTTTTCAAAAGTTTAAGTCATTAGAAACTGATTATTTTTATGATAATATATGTATAATTATTAATTAATAACAACTTCAAAAAGATAATGTCTTAAAGTCTTAAAATATTTTGACATACAACGTAAGAATTAGAATGAAATGAATAAAAGTTGCTACTAAAAAGTTGTACACGGATGTCTAAAAATGGGTCATGATAATATCGAGTATAAATTGCTTGAGTTTGCTTATGACAAACTCTTTTGATGTAAACCAAGTATTTAAAATATTATGTTCATCAAAATTATGCTTAGATGCTTTGAATTGAGTTAGGGACATAGTGTGAATTTAAAAAAAGTTTAGGAGCTTTGATGTTCATAATCGTGTAACTGAAATTATTATGCATTGCGTTAAATGGAATTAGCATTCAAATACTTAGGTTTATTTGTTGGAGGGAACCCAACTAATCACATCTTTTTGGGAGCATGTAAATAAAATCAGAAAAAAATTTATCAAAATGGACAAGAAGGCACCTAATATTTGTTGGTTGTATTTGTTTAATAAAATCAGTGTTATTTACTCTACCACTGTATTTTTTCTCATTTTATAAAGCACTAGTCAGTGTATGTAAAATCATTAAGAGCTTACAGATAAACTTCCTTTAGAGGTGGGTGGCAGAAGGAAAAAAGATAGCATGGATAGGATGGACATCATATGTAAATCAAAAGAAAAAGGAGGTTTAGGACTAAAAAAATGTAGAACTCTTCAATAAAGCACTATTAGCCAAATGGAAGTGGGGATGAGGTTATGATAAGACAAGTTTATGAAAGGAAGTGTTACAATCAAAGTATGGTCCTTCAACATGTTTAAATGTAAATATCATAATAACCAACACATCTAGGTGACTAGAAGATTTAAGGTTAGTCTGCGAGGTAGGGGTGAAGGTTGGTTTGGTTAGAACCTATACTTGAAGAATTGTGTAAAGTCCTGTTGCTGCTTGTTTAGTTGGGTATTTTGTAGTGTTTGAATTTGTAATCCACTTCAAGAATTGATCCAAGGCCATTTGATCTTGAAACCTTTTAAAAAGGTAAGTTTCAAAGTTAAGTGGAAAATCAACCAGTTGATTTATCGTTTCAATCGATTGTTTTTACACTTAGAAGTTTTTGAAAGAGTTTGAAACAATTTGACTTTGGTTGACTTTGTTGTCAAACCAATTCAATCGGTTGTTTCGATAAATCAACCGATTGATTTTTGAAATTTCTTAACAAAGTTTTGTTAAGTCTGTTAAATCTGTTTTGGCTGGTTTTCAAACTACTTTAACTTTTGTTTTTAACGATTTTAACGGCTACTCGAAATCTATAAAAAGGGTTATGTACTCCTAGCTGAAAATACAATTACAAGAGATTCAGATTGCATTTTTTAAATATGTTTTCCAAGATTGCCTAAGGCTTTGGACTTTTCTTTAAGAGGAATAGGACTGATGTGTGTTAAGTCATTTTTTTCGATTCTGTGAATTGATCCAAGTGTACTCTTTCCTCTTCTTTTAATCTTTGTATTTCTGTAAGGTTGTGTAGTGCAGATCAAGAGGGTAATCTGATATGTGTAGTGTTTGCAAAGAGAAGGTTGTGTTCTTGAAGGGATCAAGAACATCTCTTTGTTGTGTGTGTTGTAAATCAAAGGTGTTTGATTTGTTAGTGAAATTCCCAAGTGTTTATGGGGACTAGATGTAACTCTTTGTTAAGAGTAAATCAGTATAAACCTGCTATGTTGATTTCTCTTCCCTTATCTCATTTAAATCTGTTTAATCTTTGTTGTTATACACTGCTGATAAAAACAATAGGTTGAATCAAAGAAACAGCCGATTGTTTAGGTTAAAAACATGTTTGATTTTCTGAAAACAAGTTAAAAATCGATTGATTTACATTAATTTCTTTGTAAATAATTTGATTCATTGAAGTATTGTTGATATTCAATTTATTTTGTTATGTATTAAACTTTCTTTGATTAGAATATTAAAGTTTGATTCAATTTTATTGTTCTTCCTTGCATTTGTCCAAAAAGTAATATCAATAACTACAATCAAACAAATAGGTCCAAAACAAAGAAAAAAATACAAAAAAAGAAAAAAAGTTGTAAATGTGGCGGGCTAGTGGAACTTAAAGGTAATTTAGATATGCATCCAAATTTAATGATAATGCCAACCCACCATATGATGGGACGAGTTACTAATTTCAGCCCATATAACCTTGGTGGGCCAGTCTAGCTCGCCTCGCTTTTAGCTAGTCAATGGTGGGTCGAACCAAAATGGGTCGGGCTAATCCGTTTTGTTACCCCTAATTTTGGGAACCAATTCTGGTAGCCAGCCATTATGGCAATTGTGTTTTTTGGTTAGACAATCTATTATATTTTACAGATAACCTGTCTCTTCATAACATCTTTTGTATAAGGGTTAGAACATCTCAAATGTTCTATTTTAATATATTTGTTTCATTCTTTCTAAAAAAACGCATATATTTAAATTATTATTTATTTATAAATTATTATTAAAATGAAAAAATTTGTGTAATCGCTCTATCATTATTTATGAATTATAATTGTTCTCTTTTTTTTCTTCATAAAATTACTAATTTTCCATTTTCAATTTGTTTACTATAAGTAAGTTTGAACCATGTTTTGGAAAAAAATATCATGTGAATAGAAAAAAAAAGCCTATGTTCATTGATATATATATATATATATATATATATAACGACAATAAAAAAATTGATAATAGAAGTATAATAGCATAAAACAATTATTTGAATATAGAAAAATATTTAAAATTAGAAAATTATTATTATTATTACCACTCTTGATATTTAGAAAAGTCATGACAATAAGTATAGAACAGTCTCATACATTTGTATGAAGTTGTTTTATGGTAATGATATCACACAAAAAAATACAGAAATTCAATTAAAAAAATTATTTTTTATGATTTTGAATACTACTTTATTCTTTCTAAGTCATTTAAATGTTAATGGAATACTATATTGTCGAACTTTGATGATCTTTATTTATTGAATATTTTTTTTTAAAAATATTTAAAATATTAATCGAATACTACAATATTTCTTAATAAAAATGTCTTCAAAAATATTTTGAAGTTCCAATTAAATACATCTTAAGCATACTTTTTTTTATGTTGTCATTTATTAAAAAATTAGTACGTGATATAAGTTTATTGACATTAACAATATCTATTCAAAAAGTCAGTTTTTTTTCTTTAATTTTTGTTATTTGACAATGAAAAATATTTATCCCCATACTATTTGGTTTTTATAATAGCAACAATTTTATTTTTTAGTTCTTATATTTAAAAACTGTAAGGAAAATTAGGCTCTGCATTATATTAAGAAGAAAGTAATTTAATGTTTTAAACTTTTTATATGATTAATAACAAAAGGAGATGTGGAAATACAAGCATAATATTAAAAAATATATAAAAAAAAATTGGAAAATAAAAGAGAAGTTACTATAACTTTTTTTTATACTAGTCCAATTTACTTAAATTTAAATCAAATGGATTTTTTTTTATATCTTTAGATATTCTTTGAATTTATTTTTAGTTATCAAACATTCTTCATTCATATTTTTAACTTATTTTTTTAAACAATCTTACTTTTTGAATTTTTCATGGTATATTTTACTTCTAGCACCCTTCTATAGACCAATACAAAATTCAATAACTTTCAAATAATCAATGTGAGACATACGCTTATCACGTTTTAACATCAATTTTTTTATTTATTTGTGTTTGTTTCTAGCTGACTCTAAAATATTTTCTTTTGTAGTAATTATTGTTACTAAAGACCTTGTAGCTCAATGTAGATTTTGGCAGAAGATGAAGTTTAACCAAAAGAAATTATAAGGTAGGAACTCTCCTAAAGTTCTTAAGTCCTATATCTATTTTTTTATGTTACATGTTGTGTTTTCCTTACTTCATATAATATTTATTAACCCAACCCCACACTACTATACATAATGTCCTAATAGAATTATAAAATACAGTTTCACTCTTAAATAAAAAAACAAAATCCATACCTCTTCGTCCCATTTTGTTAGGAATTTTACTTGGTTAGAAATTCAAATACAAATTTGAATATAATATCTAGTAAAAATGAAAAAATTTAACAACGTATAAAAACAAAAAATACACACTTATTATCTTACATTTTAAAATTTGAGATCATAGAATTTGGTTGAAAGGCACCTCAATTTCTAATCATTATACTTGGATTAGTACTTTTTTTTCTTCAAACACACGAGAGATTAGAGAACTAAACTATGAAAGTTGACATGCTTTCGACGTGATGCAATCTGACTTTCCTTGAAGGGGTTAGTGCAAATAGTTGCCCTAAAGGTGTGAACAAAAGAGAGCGTTGAAACCGATTCTGAAACGTTAACGCCAACCTTTCTTTCTTTCTTTAACTCCTCCATACTCTCGCTTCCTACTTTCTTTTTTTTCCTTTTTCCACTTTACAACTTACTCACTTATCAGTTCCATCAATCTCCTTCTCTAATTCCAACCTAACTTACTACTAAACCCAACTTTAACTCATACACTAAATATTAATCACACTCCTACTAATTAAACTCGCCATTAATTGCCAAATAAAAACGATCTTAATTAATCATGCAAGAATAATAATAGAACAAACATCACAACACAAGCCTTCACATTCCCAACATCATTATACTGAATACAATTTAAGAAAAGTCTGAGTTTTTATTTTAGTTTTTACCGTTATTACAAGAAAAAAAATAGGTATAAAATCGTAGCCTATAGATAATAAAATAAAATATTAGTTCATAAAAGTAACACCCTGAGGCTGAGCTACGATGGTGTTATAAAGTAGAAGTGAAACAGAAAGCAAAAAAGTGTGGTCATGATGAAGGCGTAGAAAGAAGTGCTTAGAGAGGCGCGTGAAAAAGCTGAAAGAAGTTAGTTTTCTTGTTAGTAACACTTCGAAGGTTGGAAACGCAAGGAAGATTTTGGTGACAGACCACTTGGGTGTAGCTGTTATAAGACGGCTTCAACTTCTCTCTTGCCATTCACTACCAAATTTCACAGCACACAAATATATATATATATATATATGTTTATATCCACATAACCACTTCAATTCCATCACTACATCGTAATCACATTTCTCTCTCTTACCTTAAATGGTATTGTTTTACATATAAAACTGCTGTGTTGAGGCTTTGTTTCTCATCACTTGGGTTGTTTCAGTTTGGTGAGAGATATGGAGATGGAAGGGTTATATTCTAATTCTAATTCCAATTCCAATTCCAGTTCTACCCAGAGCAACATAGCCAAGGGCAAACGCACCAAAAGGATGAGGCTTTTGTCCCCTTCTGGTGTCGTCGTTGCTAGCACCGCCGCCACTGGAGTCACCGCCACTAGTTGCTCCAGTCCTAATTCCGGTGGCTCCTCCACCACCACTTACGAGAGCGAAGAGGAAGACATGGCAAATTGTTTGATTCTCTTGGCCCAGGGAGGGGAACCTCACCGTCATCAACCTCGCCATCACAAGCAACGAGTTGAAGATCATGGTCTTGGAGATTGTAACGGTGTCAAGACAGGAAAGGGTAACGGTAACACCACCAACACCGCCGCAACAACCGCGGTTAACACCAAAGTTGGGTTCTTTATTTATGAGTGCAAAACGTGTAACCGAACGTTCCCTTCGTTTCAAGCTCTCGGTGGACACAGGGCGAGTCACAAAAAGCCGAAACTCGTGGGTGAAGAGAAAAAAACACCACCCTCTCAATTGCAGCACATGTTTGTTACCAAGTATGATCGGTTCGAAGAGGATAACGTTAAAAGTGGTCCTCCAATTTCCCTTCAATTGGGTCATGGCAACAACAGCAAGGGTAAGATTCATGAATGTTCCATTTGTGGTTCTGAATTCTCATCAGGACAAGCATTGGGTGGACACATGAGGAGGCATAGGGCATCGACAAACACCAGCACTGTTGACACAAGTTCTAACACCGTCACCACCGCTGTCGCCGCCACTGTTTCGCCGCCGCGTAACATCTTGCAATTGGATCTTAACCTCCCGGCGCCGGAGGATGATATTCGGGAGGCCAAGTTTCAATTTCCCGTAACAACTCAGATGCTGGTTGGTACTCCGGCTTTGGTAGATTGTCTTTATTAGAGCAGGGTGGGGATTGGAATTACAAAGAATTATTATTTTGATATCAATGTGAATTATTAGTGTTATTTTTAATTTACAATTATTCGTAATTATCGATTTTTTTGGATTATTATTCCTAATTGGGTTTATTAATAATTGCCATTTTGATATATGTGATCGATCTACTTGTTCAAGTTGGAATACTTTGAGTAAGTAAGTGGTTAGTGTTGATGTGGTTGCCTTTCATTCACGAAAAGTGAGTGATAGTTCATAGGGCATCTTTTTTTATTTTATTTCTTTTTGAATTATTTATTATTTGGGTGTATTTGCAAGTTCTTGTTTGAGGGGATAATCGATGGCGATGTGCGAGAGAGAGTGCTTTGGCATTGCTAGCTAGGGTTTTGGTTTGGCAGCACCATGACCATAACCATAACCAAAAGTGGTGGATTAGGTTCCTTTACTTGTTTTGGATTTCATTACAATAAAGCTAAAACATCACTTTCTCACTCACACTCACTACCCATTCCCACTCCTTTCATTAATGAAGAGAATAAAGGATTTGTCAAAACTGCTTTGATAAATATGCCTCTACCATATGCATGCCCATCACCATGTATTTATCTTTCAATTTATATGGTTCCCACTCTCTCACTCACTATTATTTTTAAAAAATACACTAACGAATCAGCCAAATATCTTACCATATATGTTAATTTCATCCTCCCCACCACTTTATATAGTGATTAGTCGCTTTAAACTAATAGGTTTCACCTAATTAACAAACTAATTTGTTCACAATTTATAAACTCGATAAAATTTAGTTTAGTGACACCCCTTTTTAAATTTCAACATACGTATATATAATGATTAAGTAATAATTGGGTTTGAGATTGTCTTATGGAAGTTTTGAGCCCATACAAAGTTGATGCTCCCAAGAAAGATACTATTAACTTTGAAGCCACAAGTGCATTTGATTAGGACTTGTACGAATGGTCCACTGTTTAGAGTTGGACCCATCACCCACTGGTTAGTACTACTCTTTATACTCTTTTGTAGCTACAAACTTAACCATTATTTATGCAGTTCACATAACCAAAGATGAGAAAAGGACAGAAAGAGTGACAACAATTTCAGTTCCTCTCTTCCACGGAAAATAATATTGAGAAATACAAATAACGAAAGAGTGGGAGATAAAACTTGAATTAAGCAAAAAAGAGAGAGATGAAAGAAGAGTTTGAAGTGAGTTTGAGTGGGCACTTATCTAAAGTTAGTAATGTGCACGTTTTGGTGAAATGGTGGTAAGCGAAGCATGTGGACACGTACATTGCGTGAGGTGTCCGAATGCATAAGAAGATATCATTCATTGACATTAGCACATGTAGTTGGAGATGTTCCCTCCATGTCTTATAAATTAATCTAACCTCCCACTTTACATTTATATTTATAACCTCTACTTTATTTATCATATTACATTCTCAAATATCACAAACAATTACTTTGCTTGCTTTCTAAATTTCCCATTTTAATTTCTCTTTAATTCCTCCTCACGTAATTATTGAACATCTCATATGAATTAAAAATTAAAATATTTATAATATAAAAATAAGTACAAATTTTACTTTATAAATCGACTTTATAAGATTTAGTTAAATTTAAAGTTATTTTTTTAATATAGTATCATAGTTATTTTGATTCTATTTTAACAAAAGTCGAGTAGAGTATAAAGATTAAAATATTTCATAGTATATAAGTGAGGGTAAATTTCATGTTACAAACCCTAAACCCTAAATCCTAAATTTCATCCTACAGACCGATTTTATAAGACCAAATTAGACTTAGACTTAAAAGTACAATTTTTATATATATATAACTATATATATATGTTTCAACTATGTTTATATGAAGAAAGCTGTGATTTTTATTCTGTATGTGAGATAATTTCCCACAAAGAGGTGATGGGGTTGTGTACAAATTTCACTTGACTACCTAACTTACTCCAAATTGGCCATCCTCAATTACCAGGCACGACAAGACATGACCGAGGTATATCTGCTGAGATGTCAATGTCCTTTTGATGAAAAAGAATGAGGAATTTAACTGAACTATATAGTGAATCATGCGTTGTGTTATTGTGTGGGTGAGAAATTTTGGAGAAGATGTGTGTTGGTGTAGCATTGGTTCAAGGTTTTGGTGATGGAGACAAATGTCTCAAATGCATGAGTTGGTTTACTATGTGGCTTGTTCTGTCCATAACCAGAAAAGTAGGCATTTGGCCGGCCTTAAATTCTGTGTGTCGTTGCTAGCTAGCTAATCTTAAGTTAATTTCCACTCCACTAATCAATTGCTTAATCAACACCCTATTGCTGTTGAGTCTTGGCCATAAACAAGGTTTAGTTTCCAAATATCACAACCAAAACCATTCATTAATAAGATGCCAATTGGTGTTTGGTCTGCATCTTAATTGCCTTCTTTTTCATTAACTAATTAGTGGCATTTCATTTCACTCTTTGTGGAATATGTGCTAAAGATCCATTTCCTTGGGGTTTGGTTAGCTTTTACAAAAGGTAGTTTTACTAGAAGTGAGAATGACTGTTGAACAGATTTTGACATTGTTGACAAAATTATGGATATTAAGCTACTTTTCTTTCTCCATCTGTTTGATAAAAAAGGAAGCCTTGTTGGGGTTAAGATATTTTGTGGCGGTAAAAATCATGTCGGTTGATTGAAGACAAATGGCATAATAAAAAATAGTTTGTAGGTGTTAAATGTACTGTGTTAAATGGACTTGTTTATTTTTGAATAATGATAATAATAATAATAGTGAGTTCATCCATTTCAAAATGTCCAAATTCAATACACCAATCTTTATTATCAAATGTTGAACGATTATACACGTTAAGTTTGGTAGAGGAGTTACTTGTAATTAAACCTTAAATTAGATTAGTCAATCCAATTAATTATGATGATTAAAAAAATCAAGCATTATGATTCCACTGGCTAATTTCAAGTTTAAAATTTGACTTAATTCAAAATTAAATAAAAAGGTCAAGAATAACTATACCAAAAGTAGACCACAAACTAAGTTTCATGTGAAGAAAATATTGAACTAAGGTTTAATACTTTTTTTATAATAATTCATAGTTAAATTCTTATATAAAAGCGTGTGTTTTTTTTTTTTTAAGTTATAGAGTCTTTTCGACATAAAAAGATTTTTTAGTAAAAATTTATCCTTTCCTTTCTTGGTTTTCATTCTTTTATTCTCTATTTATCATGCTATATTTACTCGCTTTTATTGCATTTTCCTGTTTTTTCTACACTCTTTTTTATGCATGTGCTCTTAAAACCATAAACGTTTAATTACATAAGAATTTGATTCGATCACTACATTGCTTGTCAAAGGGATTACGAAAAATCACCATCACCAGTAGCAAACCAATTTCCATGGTTTGTGGGCTAAAACTTATTAGTTTGTAAAAATGAAAAAAAAAAACAACAACAGTGCTTACATTTAGCACTGGCTAAAAAGTAAATGTTATTTTTTAAAAAAAGTCATTTTTCCTTTAAAAAAACTGTTTTTTTTTCTGAAGAAGTATTAGTGATATATTTTAAATTATATTCTCTGACATACTTTTATCATTGATTAAACTTTATTAAAAAATGTAAAATTATGAGTGTGTCAATCATTAAATTTTACAATTTTATGACATTTAATAAATTTTAATCAATAATAAATATGTATTTAGATTATTATTGATATCAAATTTATATATGACGTTAATTTTTTGATCCAAGTTTAATAGGATAGTATTACTAAAGTTAGTTACGACATTTGTTGGATTCAAAGTTCTATTACAATTTTATCTTTTAAAAATATATAAGAAATTTAGAGGAAAAAATAGTCGATTCTTAAAACGAGAATATATTGTTAGTATTTGTTTGCTTATATTTCAACTTTTTAATGTATATTTTATGAGGATGAACACATGAATATTTCCTTTTAAGTTATATTTAGCTTTTCTTTTGTACACCTAATGTATTTATTATTGGTGTAGCCAATTAAGTTAATACAAAAATAATTTTTAAAAAACACATTATTCAGTTGTGCAATTGCAAGCTAAACTGGCGAATACAGTAAATCCATCTAATTTTGTTTTCAAATATCAAGAACTTTATATAATAAAATTTTAATTTAATATATAATCAATTAAGTTGCTGTGGTGTAGTGGTTATCACGTCAGTCTTACACACTGAAGGTCCCCAGTTCGATCCTGGGCAGCAACATTAAATTTATTTGTTTTTTCTCTTTTCATCTATTTTTTTTTGTTTTCTCTTCCTACTGTATTTGGAGTTTTATTTGTTTACCCATATTCTGAGTTCTATATTTTGATACTGTTGTCCAACTAAAATAGTATGACCAACTTTCAATAAGACTTTACTCAATAATTAGGGTTCTTATTTTCTAGTAAAACGAGCTGATTGGCTTGTAAATGACCAAACTAATGTTGTTCATGTTCCTTGCTCTAAACCACCTTAACTTTGAATAAAAAGAGTACACATTATCACATTAGTTTGTGAAACTAAAAATATCTTAAATAATCCTTAAAAATCTAATTTTCATTTTATTCTTTAAATTATGCTAAAATTATTGTTTTACCCTTATTTCTTTTAACCTCAGACAAATGTGATTGTCAATTTACACTTTGAACATTATTTTTTTCTTCATTTGAATAACTACTGTGATAGTGCCATCCAATAAATCGAAAAATCAACCAGATTGACCATTTACTCAAACAAATATATGGAATTTCAAAAGAAGTAAACAATTTTACAGGATGATCAGAACAACATAGACAATCGCATTGTCAATAAGAAGTTAACCCACTTATTCACTAAATGGCAATTTTCTACATGTTCGTTTATCTACTCCAACAGGAAAAACAGTTGCGTCTATCAGTGGCCTTTCCTCCACACTTGAATGTAAACATAATCATTGAATCAAGTGCAGAAAAACAAAAGGTTCATTTTATATTCCATTTTTCTGCACACACCAAACCAAGGAAAGATAAAAAAAAAAAATAGCCTTTACCACCAACAAAGTAGTGCATTACATTGTCCTAAAAATTCAATAAACATTCAAGAATGGGGTATGAACAAAAACAAAAATGTTCAAACAAGAAACAGTTCCCATTTTGGACCTATGACAAACTCTTTCTCATCCAAGAGTCAGGGCATGATTCCAAGATTACTGACTGCTTGAAGCTTGAATATTCATCATCATAAGATGGTTATGCACCTTGAACAAAGGGAAACTACTAGCTCCAAATTGTCCATTTAGCAAAGGAACTTCAGAACATATTAGTGATTTTAGTTGGCAGAAACATTCAACTTCACTCTAGCTGTAACTTCAGGGTGAAGCTTTAACTCTGCAATATATTCTCCTGTTTCCCTGATCTCTGGAAGATCAACAATTCTCTTGTCCAGCTCCCTAGAAATGAATCACAGGACAACATATCTTAAAGTAACTAATCAATCAGATTAAACAGATATGAAATAAATATTGGAAAAACAACTCATCTCCCCCCCCTTTTTTTAGCAGTGGAATGTACTTATATGATCTTTCCCAACTGATTCTCAAAAACTAGGAAGATCATTTCAAGTGTGAACATTGAACTAATTTACGACAAATCATACGTGCTCAAGTGATACCCCGTAAAAGGTAATCAAATAGCATATAAATGGAAGACAGCAACAAGTTTGGAATCAAGTAGAAAATTGTATAGATTGAGACACGTCAAATGAATTCATAGAATTATGCATGGATCGTTTACATAGATAAAGTTGGATTATATTGTATTTCTACTAGCAATTGGAAAGGGAAAAGAAAAAAGAAAATCACATGAAACATATTATGCATACACAGTCCAAAATAATATGAAATTTCCTAAGTTAGGCATCGGATATTGGATTACTATATCACAATTTCGGAAATTTGGGTCATATCTATAAATAAATTATATCAAATAGTTAATCCAAAACAATATCACAATAATAACCCTCAAAAATCAGAGAAAGCTCCAGAATCAAATGAAATAAATAATCATCTGCATTACTGAAATGAGAAACACCTTACTGAAGCCTGTCACAAAATTTAGAAACTCGGCGTATTTTAGCCACGTTAAAGAAAAGGAAAAATTGTGACTGTATAGTATAGTACTCAATCAGAGAACATCTATAATACTAACAAAATAAAAGAATTTTGGAAAAGATGGTACCTTTGAAGCTGTGCCTTGATTATGTCAACAAGATCTTGAGCAGTGACACTAAAAAGCATCCAAACATTAGACACAAAATCCATACAGGGACATAAATTGACTTCTCATAATTTCACAAGACAAATCTTACCTTCCAAAAATTTGTTTTCCTTTACCACCTTTACGCTTCACCTTGAAAGGCCCAACAGTTTCAAAAATTAGAGCAAGTTGCTCTGCCTCTTCTTTTACCTGCAGAAAGGTAAACACAGACAGCATATGTCTAAAACAATTGTGCATGAGGGAAAATACTTGTTAATAAATTCAGAAGATATCATGAAATTAGATGTGAATTTGCCTGGATGCAGATAACCAGATATTAAAAAGAAAGCGCTTAGTACCTGCATGCAAAATTTACAGGGATAACCATTGAAAGATGTGTATATTCGGTCATATAGAACTCTTTTTTACAAGTTTACAGCTCTTGATGCAAGGTTTTTTCACACGGAGCTTAACAGCATAGCATTCATTCCTAATGGGGATTGGGGAGAAAGGGAAAAATTACCCGTCTTTTCTCAGCCTCAATTCTTTCTTCTTCTATCTTCATTTCCCTGGAGAGAGAAGGTCAAAATGAAGAGTTCTAAACACAATGCAAAGTAAACTCAGTTCAAAACTTTGGCAAACATATTTTATTTTAACAGCACTTAGTGCACAAAGATAAAGCTAGCCCTAAATTTCCAAATATCATTTCTCTAAAAGAAGCAGACAGAAAAAGTCTGAAACAAAGAAATCCACAAATTACTAAATAAAAGATGTTACACTCACAAACGCAAAATTTTATCATAAAAATGCCACAAAAGCAATCTCATGTGGAAGAGGACAACAAAATTTTCATTTGGCAATCCAAGATGACAACAGTTGTTATTGAACTAATACAGCAGGAACCACTTAAAGAAAAAAAAAAAACATGAAAACCCTGTCCAACCCAAAACATCAAAGCTCTATGGATGAGATAAAACTAACTTCCTAAAAGTCATTACTAGAACAATTCTTAACTAAAAGTCATCTTTTTGTTGTTCTCCAATCAAATCCAGAAGGTTCTAAAATCGTGTTAGTCAGTATACACAAATAAATCACACTCAAACGACCTCTTATCTGAGACAGAATATTTCTCATGACACTACAATGACATATTCAGCACTCTCTGGAAACTTATCCAAGCATGAAGCAACCTACTGCTTGTTTAAAAACCATTATTTCTACTATGAACGGGTCACGTAAAAGGAAATTCTAAGCACTAGTTCAAAATATTGAAATGTGAAAAGAAATTTATAGATAAATTAGTGTGCCATCCAAGACCTAGGTGGTTTAATGACACATTACTTGAGTAGCTGGGGTGTAACAAGTTGTGCCTTTCCCAAAGGAAGCAGGAAATTTCTGTAAAAACCAGCCTTCACATCAAGAAGTTGCCCTTGCTTTCCCACATCAGCCACATCTTCCTTCAGAATAATCTGATTTCACAAATAACTAACCAAGTGAATATATAGTGCTGCAAAGTACAAATACATTACAAGCATACCCATTTGTTGTACAACTACAAAATTCAAATTTGACACCCAAATTGTCGAAAAGCACGAAATTTTATTTATTCAATGTGTTAGAGCATGGAATTTTATGTAACCTTTCGAGTTTTCTTTGCCTTCTTTTGAGCGAAGACAAAAAAGTGCGCAGTTTTGTTGGGGAAGGGAATTGGAACCTTCGAGCCTCCGGTGAAGGTGTGGTGAAAGAGTGAAGAAGAGGTGGAGGAGAGAGAAGATAACGGTGACGCCATTGATGGTTTGAGAACAAGCACACAGTGTTCTGTTTTCTTATCTCTTGTCCACTGTTACGCGTCGTAAATTATAGAATGAGAACTTTTTAAAATTTTGAATTATTAAATTAAATGCAGTATGTAAGGTAAAATTATTCTTTATTCGATAAATAATTTACCTATTGTTTTTATAATTATTATTGTAAAAAATATATTTAAGGAATTTTTATAGTTGATATTATAAATCTTTGAGTTTAATTTTTATACATTATGAATATAAAAAGTTTTATATGCTCAATTGATAAAAAAATATTATTAGTATAATTTTTAAAAAAATATTAAAATATCATAAAATTTACCGTATACAACAACGATTTTTTTTTATCGTCATATACAACAATTTATATAAATTAATCTCTTATAACTCAAATTACTGTACATTATTTATGGATATGCTTTCTAGCCTAAAAAGTTATCATATATGAAAAATAAACTCTTATTTGAATGTTGAAATTAATTCCCTACTACATAATTTTAATTGGTAGGATTATTTGTTGATTATTTCACAGAATTTTTAGAATTGTATAAGATTAAATCTGTTTTTTTTGATACTTTTCTTAAAATTTGATTTTTAGTCTCTATATTTTAAAAAAATAAAATAATGAGTCCTCAAACTTAAAAAGGAATACGCTAATTTAATCTTTTTATCATTTTTTGGGTTAAATTTAAATATAAAAAAATATTAATATCACATTAGGTAAAAAAAATTTCTTCTATCACATTTGTGAGAATAAAAAGTAGTCAGTTAAACATCAAATTTAAATATAGAAAATATTAAAATCACGTATTTTAAAAAAATAAAAACATGTTTAAAAAGTATAAAAGTAAAAAATAAATAGTATAAAATATAGAAAACAAAACATATTTTTCCATCATCATTTCAGGTGACAAGTATATATCAACCCTGTTAGTCGTTTGTAATTAGAAAATTTTTAAATTAAAACTCAATTTAAAATTAGTTGGGCTAGATATATTTCCAACTCCATCCATATCCTTAAACCTTTTTCAAAAGATTTTATTTATTTATCTTAATTTAATGATATCTGTAGTTTAAAAAAATTGGAGCTTATTCCTCCAAAATTTAAAAAATATTTTAATTTCTAAAATCTAGAAAAAAATTATTTAAAAAACATTTCTCTCTTAAATTTAGTACTTGAGAACTAAAATCACATTTTTAAAATTTGAAAAACAAAAGTAAACTTTTTGAGAAATCAAAATTAAATTTTAGGGAAAAAAATAATTAAATTTTTATTTATTTTTTTATGAGAACGGTTATGAAGTATCCACTTTTGAATATATATTTTTTGTTAATAAAAGTTAACCAATAAAAGAATGTGTTAACAGAAGTGAGTTAGAAAATGTGTTAACAGAAGTGAGTTAGAAAATGTGTTCTCAACATTCCTCTCATTTTTTATTTCAACATACATACATATTATAATTAATATTTTATTTTTACAACTAGTAAAAATATAAATTAACTATTTTACTATTTAATCCATTTATATATTAATAATTAATTAATAAATTTTAAATTATATATTTTCATGATAATGTAATTTCATTTTTAATTTTAGTTCTTTCTTATTTATTAATTTTTATATATTATTTGAATTAAAATACTCAATAACTTAAAACGTAATATTTTTGTAAGACTTAAGTATAAGTAAAATTAATTAACTTTTACACCAATTAAAAAAAATCAATATCAAGATAAAAAATAGTCATTGTAAATAAAATGTCAAATTATTAAAAAGTATATTTGGAATAATATCCTTTAAGGGGGAGAGCACTTAATTCTTTTCCTTATAATTCTATCCTAAAGGAGTAATTTATTCTAAGAAATTTAAGAAAATAGGAATTGTAAAGAAAAATTAGAGATGATCTCATTGATTTTGCCACAAATTACATTGGATTTAAAAATTTTAAGTATGTATCTTTTTTACTCAACAACTAAAACTTGAATCTATATTATAAATTTTTTGCACAAATATGACAATAGTCAAGCTTGTAAAGTCCCTCATCCCCTCTCTCTCAATAATTTTCTCTCTTTGCTCAAATTCTCATCTCTATCCAAATTTGATTAAAAATATTTTTAATTGATCATAATTTCAAACACAGTAAGTTTTTTTTTATTCTAAAGATTTTTTTATTTTCTTTGTTTTCTTATGAATTTTCATCGATCGTAGTGAGAATATTTGAGAAAAGTAATCATCTCAACTTGGTTAAACTTATATTGAAATTTGGTTATGTTTGGATACTTTACACTTGGTCTCTAGATTTTGAATAATTATTTTGTCTGAGCTGAATCTTTCTTTGAAATAAGGAATTACAAGAAAAATTATTTATGTTTTTTTTTACAGAATCTTAAGATAGATAATTTAGATGCGAATGTGACTTGATTATAAGATTTTTATTTCTATGCACGAGTTGTATTTTGTTTGAAAATCGTTTGAATGTTGAAATTGAGTATTATTTGAGTTTAGACTTAAAAGATAATTGTTTTAAAACATTTTGAATGTATTTGATAATTGTATTTGCTAAACTAGTTTTGGCTAAAATTGCATGAGGTGGTTGATTTTATGATATTCCGCTCATGCAAAAATAGAATAAAAATTCAAGTCTTGTTTTGGATCTCATTTTCATTCAAAGGAAGAATTTTTTACTCAAGAGAAAATAACACTGCAATTCAACCCTCTCAGTTAGATTTAGGCTCAAACGAGAAAGTTTTCGCTCAAGCTAAAATATGTGCTCAAACTATTTCTTTTTTCTCTTCTTCTCTTTTAGTCTCTTAAATGGATTAAAGAATGTCATTAAAAATGAAAAAAATAAATATTAATTTTTGTATTTTTATTGATTTGAGGATTTGTGTAAATGAGTTATATTATAAAATAATGCTTATTGAAAATATTGTGAAATTTGTATGAATTTAGGGTCATACATATGGAATATATGTAAAACCTTTGTTTGAGTCGTGTACTAAGTATTGACACCTATGTTGTAACACATAGTAAATTGTCTAAGTCACATAGAGTAAGATATCAGGTGATGAGAAGTTTAGGATGAGAGTTCTTGCATATACGTAGATGCATAACTTGGATTATATTGAACTTACAATGATCTATTACTCTTAGGTTTGTTTGTTAACCTAAATTTTAGATTGAATCAAATGTTAGTATCTGATAGGACATATTTAATATGAATTTCTTGAAAGATGTTAGTTGATATTCTGTTTCTTAAATATAACTTATATATAGATCGATGTGTGATTTATATAGTTTTTGTATGTTGGTATCAAATGAAATTGACTGATTGTACTTTGTTAATTAAAATATCTTCTTTTATATACTTTTTCTTATTTTAAAAATTTATTAATAACTTACCCTTATATTTGTATTGTGAACTATGATGCCGATATTATGTACACAAATAGATATAAGTATACAAGGAGATATAAGTGTAGGTGTAGAAGTAGCATATAGAAAAGAATAAATATTTATATTTATTTTTCTACTTTTATATATATATATATATATATATATATATATATATATATATATATATATATATATATATATATATATATATATATATTCACTCTCTCTCTGTTTAAATTTTTTATTTATTTTT